>Ga0116231_10003510_pt1 | contig 32510 bp, 24 predicted proteins | sample S1TSphgellanicum_2_FD_89695 | JGI IMG/M metagenome (GOLD analysis project Ga0116231, IMG submission 89695) | Host-associated microbial communities from peat moss isolated from Minnesota, USA - S1T2_Fd - Sphagnum magellanicum MG | ecosystem: Host-associated > Plants > Peat moss > Unclassified... | reverse complement strand
TATTTCTTTTTGGACCCTTTTTCATTTATCATTAGATTTTGGGGGTGTTCCAAAATAATTATTTTAATATAAAAAATTGGACATCAAACTCAATTACAAAGAGAAGGATAAATTTTTTTTTAGAAGAACAAGGAATCCTCTCTATTAAAGAACCGAGGAATTTGGAAGAAATAAATTGGAAAGAATGATTATAAACTTTCAATAAATATGATACATCTCCCCAGATATGGTATGGAATAGCACCATATAAATGGAGAAATGGAATCACTCACCACTGGAAGGAAAATAAAAAGATTCCATTTTATGATTTTTATGAACAAAATAAAGCCTTTTTTTTTATAAACAGCAAAAAATTTCTTATAGAGTAGCTACGAATCCTTCATTGAAACAAACTGACAAATTTGATAAACGATACAAATGCAATATTTTATGTTTTAGTTATCTCGATCCTGAGAGAAAATCGGAGGTGGAGAAACTTCCTAAATTACGAAGGAAGTGGGAAGAAACTATATCTAGTAGTTATATCCATAAAATATATGAGTATCAAACAATTAATTATGATAAAAAAATGAAAATTCTAATTATTCGATAGTCAATTCAGATAAAGAGAGAAACATATTTTTCAAATTTGCTTTCATGTCGTGGCTAACCCCGAAATTTTTGGGGAAAATTTATGTATATGGAACTGGGGAAAGGTTGTTGATGTTTGTTGCAATGAAGGTTGAGTCTTATTGTCCATTGCCTTGGGGTTGAAAAGCCAAATACTTGTATTTTTAAACCCAAACTTGACATTTTTCTTTGTGAAAGATTAATCTATGGCATGGTCTACCCATCTAGCCATAATGATCTTATTTGGCTCCATGTGATTATTTTTAAACATAGCTAGATCCTGAACCTTTATAAATGTTGTTTTAAATGGCTTGAAACAAAACATGTGTAATGGCTATAGAGCATGAAATGTATGGGATGGTAAATTTATCATGTATAACCCAAATCCTTATGCATGTTTTATCATTTCTAGGGTAACATAATTATCATGCCCATCCAAAATTAAAAAGTGTCAATTCATAAAAGGCATTCCACCTATAACAGACTTCTTGAAGAATATTAAAAATTCCTCAAGTGAACAAGAAAAAAATCATTTTAGCTCTCTTTTGTATTGCCATGCACGTTTTTAGTTTGCAAAGTTTTATGTAATCATCTTAAAGTCTTTTAGTTCTAAAATAACCTTAGCAAAAGACTTCCTACAACATTGACTACACAGTTTAAATTAACCATTCCCGAGACTTAGCAATGGTACTATAAACAACATTTGATCCTCTCCTAGCTAAAACCTTTGTTTTTAATTATCTATTAGCTTGAATGTTTATTTCATTTGAATTCCATACATGATTTGCAACGTAATTTTTTTGGTTGCATATTGATTGCAAGTTGGTGTAAAACAAATTGCAAGAAATAGGTGTTAATCCCTATGCATTGCAAATTTCCAATCCTTTTGCTTGTTGAATGTTAACTTCTTAGTGTCCTCACTTGAACCAATACCACCAACTATTGCCTAATATTGCATCTTGGAATTGTGTATCCTTTGTGTCAACTCTATACCTTCATTTTTAGTTGTAGGCTTATGGACAATTTGCATTCTTGCATATCTAAAGTCCACGTGATCATTATAACATCTTTTCCTTTTGTAAACATACCTCCTAACCCCATCATCATAGAGCTTGTTTTTCTATTTATGTGGTTAGAAAACGAGCTCAAAGGAATGTTCCATTGCTTGTTGGCCCTCCTTAAAAAGCATGTCCCTCTTTCAATAGCATCCATAATTGCTTCCAATGTTTCAATTATCCACATGCTTCTCCTACTTGCTATAAGGATTCAATTTATTTGTGATGGTTTTCTTATGGTCTATGATTTATGAACAAGGGGCAAATTTTCCTTGTCCATTGCTTGTTAATCCAACATGTTGTTTCATTAGCTTCAAAGCACATTCAAATTCATGATTGTTGTTGTTTTTTGCCAACCTCCAACAACATGGCAATGTGCGTTCTAGCCCAACTAATTGTATGCCTTTCTCTTTCATTTACACATGCCGAGAATCCAAAAAGTGCAATAAGTTTGGAAATGTATATATTGCATGTTCAAATAATGTTATAGTAGAGTAGATGAGACTATAAAAATTTGCAAAGTTTTCCCAAACTAAATCGACATCTTTTGTTGATGTGTAAGTTGGGAATAAATCTATACAAGCAATTAATATGAACCAATTGATCTTTTCCTCTCTTGAATCTCTTTGATCTAGCAATTTTGGACTATAGATTGTTGAATCTAACAATTATCCAAATACTTCTTGAGCCTTTTTGTTGTTGATATGATCTATAATTTCTCTCTCAAACTCTAATGGTGATCTTTCTTTTATTGATTCTATATTGAAATTTTTTTTTACAAATCTACCTTTGCATTAAGCAATTGATATTTAATTGTTTACTTTCATTTGCAATGTGATTTTTTGCACATGTACCTTAAAACCTAGTTGTTCTTCATCTATTTTTTGCTTGTTTTCCTTAAAACTTGTTTTGTTGTAGGAAAAGCTTCAAGTTTGACTTTTCTTCTTCTACATGTTTTACTTTTTCTTATAGATCTAAATTATGACTAAATCTAGTATTTCTTTAACATTTCAATGATAGGACTTAAAAAATTTAAACAAAGTGGAGTTGTTCTTCTATTGTAGTTCATAGGGAGGACATATTTGAAAGAAAGGATGAATAGTAATAATGAGGTACATCTTTAAATTGAACTTTGCATATTTTAGATTTTTTTTGGTGTTGGGTTTTTTTTTTTAAGGGATTGCAAATTGCAAAAGCTTAATAGGAATGTTGAGGGTTAAACTTTTGGAGGGTAAATAATGAACTTTGGAAAACTCAAAATTTGATGTCTTTGGTAATCTTGGTGCATTGTATCCTTGTTAAGATTTAAGGTTTATTTATGAATAATTGCATGCTCATTAATTTGACAAACAAACTCCCATAATCAAACATTCTATTTGTTTGTCTTGGTGTTGTTTTATGAAAATGAATCCAACCCACACCTAAACTAAACATTGCCTTTGAAAAAAACATTTGAGAATTTTTGTTGAACCAATCTTACACGCCCATAACCAAACAAAGAAAACTTGACATTAATATTTTTCATCTTATTTGCTTTCATTTATGCACATGAAAATGCGTCCATACTTTCTCATCGCTGAACATGTGTAAACATAAACAAGTAAAAATTTATTAATTCAGTCACTTTCTCAAATCCATAACTGCACACAAAAGAAAAACTATGTGTGGGTCACCCAAATTCACTGAAATTCATTTTCTTAGACTGGATGTTCCGATGATGACACGAGCATTTTAAAAAGTTGACCCAAAAGCCCACAACTGTTGCCAAAGCTAATCTGCACTTGATCAACATTCAATTACCAGGTGATGTTCGATGGGGGGCATGTTTAACCTATACAAAAATTTGATGCACTTTCTTAGCTCTATTCATGCTACACATTACCTACAATAACCCATACAACCTACCCTTTTGCAATCAACACACACACACAGAGGTATACATGTATTCGTTATCAAGGGCAACAATTTTACTTCTTGTATTGCTGAAATTCATTTCCAAATGCTATAAGAAAATGTAGAGAACTCCATATTCCACAGCAACTTGCAAGAAGGCTATATAGTATTTGGACTCAGTGCTTGAAGTTACTCGAGTGAGCCTGGTAAACTGCACATGGCTGTCATTGCACAAAAGAGCCCATTGAACAGAGCTAGTAGTAGTACCTAGTATCCCTGTGTGCACGAGCTTGTAGTCAGAACCTTTGCATCTATCAACATACCTAGTTCACAAATAATGTTCCATGTTTGCTTTCTTAAAATTTCATCTGTTTCTCAGCAAATTGTGAGCTGTCTTTGGCTGCAAAGCATGCAATACAGTTCTTCTGCCCCCACTTGTTTTACTCCGTAATCTGCCAGTGTTTATCGTTTAACCCTTGGAGGATGCTTAGCTTGCCCAGAAAACCATACTTCCCCGACCTGTCAGCTGAGAAAACCATACTTCCCCAGCTCAGTGTAAGTCAAGAAAGCACTTGCACCAAGTCTAGCCAGCTGCTACAGAGTTCTTATTTGAGCACCAAGTTGAATTTGTTTCCCCCAATGTAAAAAAGCACTTGGCCAGTTTTTTAACACTACACACAGAGAGTTTTATAAAGCATAATATCTTGATGAAACGTTGCCAATCATAAATAAACTAAAGCACCCAAATAAGGGTGAACACAAGGAACAAAATGGAAGAACCCACCTCCAAGAAGACAAAAAACCCACCTAAGAGGGCAAACCACAAGGGGAACATCAAGTTCCTGAACTCCCCCTTGTTGAAAGAAGCAAATAAGGAAAGGGAAGGACCTCCTGAAAGGATTGACTAGCCTAGAAGAACCCTCACCTACTGCAACAGCACGTCTCAAAATAGAGACTGCCTGCACACGCTGTGACACCCTCTGCCAATAATACCCCTCCCAATAATGTAATGCCCTCAGGCTGAGCTTTTATGCTCTCCAATTGATCCTCTAGATACACTAGGAAATCTCCCTCAGCCCTACTAGCCTTTGGACATTACCCTACTCATAAAGCATTGGGCCAATTTCCTAGTGTATCTAGAGGCTCTGTTGGAGAGCATAATAGCTTGCCATGCTTCACAGAAAAACATAATGCCTGCTCATTGGGCATTACATTTTTGTAAAGCCTGGTGTTGTTCTTTCACTTTGTGAGAGATTAATCCATGAGTTCTTGTTAGAGCAATGCAACAACTAGATCTTGGGGCTATCATCATTTCCAAGATTTAGAAACAGGTTCCTGTGCAACTAATTGTATGTAAAATCCACTTTGGTGACTGTTCAAAATACTTTGTTCTTCGGACTTATATTGCCCACTTCTTGCTGAAAGCTGCAGGGTTGATTTGTGTCATAATGATTAGGGTATTATTTATTTGTTTGTTTATTATCATTGTTTCTAAAATATATATTTGGAAACTTTGACAAATTTTCCAAAAAAATAGGTAGTAATTTTTTTCAATTTACAACCGGTCTTAAAAATGACAGAATTTGAGAAAAAAACAATGATGATGAATTGTGATACCGTGGCAAATTGAATGTTTGGAAAATCTCTGAATTGAAGACAACAAGAAAAGACACTGAATTTCAATTCTAAGAAATGAGTGGATCTGCAAAGGGATCCTGCCGAGAGTTTCTACAGAAGATGTATACCAGACAGACAAGTAGGGTGTTTGTCAGGTTCTTAAACCAACTTCAAACCTCACCTTTCAGCCAATTATAAACAACCTACTCTTTCTTCAAACCTGGTCAATAATTGGTCATTTTTTGCAATAACCGGCCAACACTGGTGGGCACCAAACCAGTTGAAGATCTCAAACCCAATTTGCTGGAAAACCTCCTGGCTTGAATGGCCTTGGCAGCAAAAAGGAACCCAAATTTCAGACTAGTTGGAAAAGTGCCTCTCACTGCAAAAGCCAGCTTTGGAGGCTGCTCTCATGTGCACAAGTCCCTGCCTTCTTCCTGCAGGATTTGCATGAATCCGATCCCTTACAGAATAAAAATTGTTTTCTACTGCCAACCCCCAGAGAGAGACAGAGAGAGAGAGAGAGAGAATGCAGACACCAAAGTGAGCAGAGCCGCAGAGCAAACTCATGATGTTTGTGGTGCTGCTGATTGTTTATAGCTTTCGACTTCCATGCAGCTAAGTAGGTACTGCTTCTCATTTTTACCATTAGCTAGCACATGTCAATTTTAGGGTTTAGGGTTAGGGTGCAACCAACCGTTACAAAAGGTGAGTGCAATTTATTAATGTCTGTTCACTAGACCAGTGAATTCGCTACATTCCCACTAAGTCCTGTTCATTGAGATCAGTGAATTCACTCAAAATCCAGTGGAATCATTTGGTGTGCAAGGACATCTTTTGTTATAATGCCAATTCAAGGTTAGTCTTATAATCACGTCTCTTGTTCAGCCAGGTAGCCCTGGCAAGGGGTCCTGTGGAGGGCTTGTTCAGCCAGGTAGCCCTTGGCAAGGGGTCCTGTGGGAGCTTGTTCTGCCAGGTAGCTCTCTGGCAAGGGGTCCTGCGGGAGCTTGTTCTGCCAAGTAGCTCTGGCAAGGGGTCCTGTAGGAGCTTGTTCTGCCAGGTAGCCTTGCATAGGGATGCCTGAAAGAACCAGTCCCGTAGGCCCCATAATATTAAGACCACCTAGGTGTGCAAAATCAGCTGGAACTACCCATTTGCTTTTGACATACATACAATTTTCCAGGCAATTTATCAAAATATTTCATATACTAATTTCACGTATATCATACGAGCATGTTAAAAAATTTCAACACACAATGGATTTTTCCATTTGTTTCAAAATAGATAAATAAATAAATAAAAATTTCAAACACATGTTCATATATATATATATAGAATATTTCAAGAATCCAGCATTTTATATTTGAATTATTGAATTATTTTACATTTTACATATTGAATATTTGAAACTGCCTAACAGGTATGGCACAGTGTTGCACAGTTCTTTACTTTTGTGAAGAACCTCCTTGTTGTGGTTCTGAAAATCAGTCCCAGTTCTTACTAACCTGGACTGGAACCACCAGTTAACCTCTGATTAACCCCAATTCTACTCTTTTCTTTTTTTTTAATTTAAAAAAAAAACATCTGGGTTCCAGTTTCAGATCAGCATATAAATAGAACCAGGGAACTGAATTCCAATTCCAATTCTAAAGAACATTAATTTTGATTCTGGTTTTGAAAATCAGGCCTGGTTTGGATCCAGTTCTTAGTAACTAGAATTGGTGAATCTTACCCACCAGAGCATGTACCCACCAACACTACTATGATATTATGCAAGAATGTTAATGTGTCCTAACAAAAGCACCAAGGTGTAATGGAAAACCATATTTGCCTCCTATCTAGGCAAGAGTGAACCAACAACCAGAGTACCATTCAGATGGATGGTGTGTGAACAGAAAACACACTTTCATTGTATTCTTATACCAAAGTTAACCACAGTGGTTAGTCATGATCTAACTGTCCACATGCATCTTCCTACCTAGTAGCCACCAAGTGGTTTACCTACCTACCCACCTACATAGCAACCAATGTTGGGCGGAATAAGATTTTTTCAATGTTCACCAATTCTGGTTATACACCAATTTGTTATCCACTGGTTCCCAGTTATTATTTTTATTTTTTATTTTTTTCACATGTAATATCATGTAAACATATTTTTTTAAATTAATCTAACGTTGGATTTCAATATGGGTGAATATCCATCAACACTAATATCGATTGCATATCCTAGCAATCTAGATAACAAAATACAACAATTTTTTCTTTAAAAAAATATATATCGAGGTGAAATTACAAGTCCAAACGTTTATCTCTTTCAAATTCACCTTCATATTGCTCTAATTCTTCGCCTAAGGCAGCATCATCGTCAATCAGCTCTGTCAAACTAGAAGGTGAACTACAAGTCACGCTAAGATCATTGGGCCAATTTTTACTAACAAAAATGAAATTATCTCTAAGTTATTTGATTGCAAGCGACATCTCCTCAAATTTGTAAATATCCTTGCTAATGAAAAAGTCCCCTCAATTTCTATTTGAAAACCAACAATGGCAAGAATCTAATGGGCAAGAAATGTTATAGTTGAAAATAAAGACTCATGTTTCTCCCACCACTCTAAAGGACATTTAATGTCCTTCACATCCACCTAACACCTCCTAAACATTTCGAACTCCTTGTTCACCAACTCCTTTGTTGGCTCATTGGTTCTAGTAAACATCTCAAAAATGTCAAAACTACTTTTTGCATCAATTTGCATATTTATCGCAAGTCCAAACTTTGCCGTAAGGTAGAGGATATGGTAGCATTTCAAAAGCAAAGGACATAAGGTTTGTTTGTCATACTCTTCCACAATAGAAACACCATGTTCTTGACCAATAACAAATGAAACTAACTTTAGACTTTTAAATCTAAAGTCTAACATAAGGGACAACATGTTATGTGTTTTATTTTTTTCGTATTTATTTTAGAATGCAAGAAAACCATCTAAAACCCTACATACTTCTCTCCTAATGTTAGATGCAAGCAATGGCATTCCAAAGCCACAATAGAATTGTCATTAATCAAATCATTCAATCTAGATGAAATTCTAGTTTCTTGTTTAAATTTTAAGCTCATAGATATTGTTGCATTCAAGGCATCAAAAAGTAACCAATGCCCATGGGATTTGTTCAACACCAAACATTGACAATTGGAAACAAAATATTAGCAATGATTTGATATATGTGTTTAATTCATGATCATGTTTGATGTTATTCATGGAGGGAGCTCCGCATTTTTGAAACCACATTATATATATTTTAATTTGTATACTAAAGTGTGCTTTGAAATGTCTACATAGCTGAGGAAATTCACAAATGTACATGCGGAGTATCACGGTTAGTTGTGGTGAAGGAAGGGTTACTAGAAATGGAGGTTGTAGCACATAGGTTTGAAAAAGAGGATGGAATACTGGAAGAGGTTTTCAAGGACCCATGCATTAAGGATGGAACCTACATAAGTGAAGAAGGGCTTGAGGAGCTCATGTTGGACTTTGAGACTATGATGGTTAATTACAAACCCTACAGGGATCTGATAATGGAAAGAGTGGCAAGTCAACTTCTCCAACATGGTTCCAATTCTTAAATTTTAGTGATTTTTTAAAGTGTTTAAGGTGTCACTTTCCATCCCACATAAACTTGTTGTTTTCCCCCATCACCTACAACAACCGCGTCTCATCATCTTTCTTCTTTCACATGCACCCTCATCATCTTGATATTTGTTGTCATATTTCAAAATTTCCTCATTGCAACCTTGGCTTGGCTTTGTTTTTCAACTTTTTTTTTCAACATGGCATGTGTCCTCTTCTTGCCTCTTTTATAATTTTATGGTCTCAATTTTAAAAAAGACTTGAGATTTGTGCTTGTTTTCAATCAATATTATGGAGCTTTAAATTCATAATATAAATGAAAAAAATTGTGTTTTGACATGAACCTAGAACTAGGAAAGTGATTCAATGGGGTTTCCCTTCTTGGTAGTTCTATCACAACTTGATGATGCCCAAACATATGTAAATGTGTGCACTTGCATTGCTAAAGTAAGAAATAGTAATCAAAGTTTCTATTGTGGGAACAATTTTTCTTTGACAATTTGATTGATATTTGTGAACCCTACCTATTATCCTAACCAGCCCCCTTATCAAAAAGCTTAAACTCTAATACTTGAAACACCCATGCTTGGGGAAAGGAACATTAAACTTAATTGGAGGTTAACACACACACACATATCCAAAACCTTCCACAAAGGTTATAGAAAAAGCTTTTAACAAAAGGAATTGACCTTGGAGTTTCTTTTTTAAAACAAAAAAATTTACAACATTGGTAGCAACCAATTACATTCTTACCTACGATACATGGGTGCATTCATCATTGGGTACCAAGAAGGATTGTCTAATGGAATGCAAGGATTGCAAAGGACTAATTCGAATTTTTAGAAAACATTTATTTCATTATAATTCTTATGAATTGTTGTATGCCTACAATTACAATGATGTCATGTTGAATTAATAAAAATATCTAAAAATAGATTGGATACAATATTAATATTCTTTTGGGTCTTTTTAAATAACTATATCCTTTGTTTTAAGCATAGGATTTTTTAAAAGAATAAAAAATAATGCAACAAATAATCCAATTGACTTCAAATTTTTAATGTGGATAAACAATTCTTATGTTCATGTTTAGCAATGTCAATTGGATGCATTTGATTAGATTGTACACCATATGAAATTTTTGAAGATTACAGAATTCATTCCAAAGGGCTACATGGGAAAAAAAAATTAATTTTTATGGCCATTTGGTTGATTGTTTGTATTCATTGGGCTTAAAACAAAGTTGTTTGTAGTCCCAAGTGCAAGACTTAAGCATGCTAAAACAAATGTCAAGTTGTTTGTAGAAAGTTCATTTAAACATTTTTTGTAGTTTTAATTTGAATTAAAATATTAATGCACAAATATATATACACATGTGAAAAATCACCATCATCATATAAATTATCTTATTTTGAAATATTCAAAAAAATTCACTGAAATTGGTTCCAGGGAAAAAAAATTAAGAGATAGGGGGGAAAAAAAAAAAAAAAAAATTAAAAAAAATTGTTACAAAAAAAAAAAAAATAATAAAAAAGGGAAAAAAAAAAAAAAAAAACTTCAAATACTTTTCCCAAAAAAAAATCTCAACAATGAATAAGTCCACCTACCAATGGATAATGTGTGGGGGAGGTAGGAGGGTTGAGAGGATAGGTTGGTACCTTAGTGACTCAGTTGTGGATGAGTTGTGGTTCATCCACAACAAGGTCATAATGGATTGGTTTCCAATGGATGGTGCACTGGTGGGTGCTGGGTCATATAAGGAAAGAAGTTGAAGGTACTAGTGTAAGTGCTGGTTCACCTTGGCAATCTGCCAAACTTTATTGCAACAGAACACAATAGGCAAGAAGGGAGTGCAAAAAACAAAAGGACCAAGATCCTAGCTTAAAACCCAGAGCCACGGAGCTGATGCCAAGTACTTTGTCACAAAGCCCTCCACCCAACCTACTAGGAACCAGAAGTAGAGCAGGGAGGGTCACAAGTTTCTAGGTCTGCCCATTTCTGTTCAGGTTTTGAGAAAGTTTGCTTATGTGGTATTCTCTTAGTGGCTCTGAGGAGGACAGCCTCATTCCATAGCCAGTATTTTTTTTTTCCCCCCAATTTGGCAATGTAGCTGAAGTGGCAATCACCCATAAGAAAATTTAGCCAAATTTTGATATATTATGAAATTGAAAATAATTTGAACATCCTTTTGTATTTTTGGCTACCTGGTAATTTCTTTTAAAAGTTAGATGTTTTTGAAACTTAGCAACTAGCAAACCCAAAAAACACTTTTTTTTCATCAACTTGATTTTTTTTGTCAACTGGAAGAAAAAAAAATAAAAAAATCGCCGAATAAAAACCACCATCCATAGCATGGTTGTTATTATCAACCTCATTCAAATAACTATGTTAGTAGCTAAATGGGTAGGTTGCAACTTAAGTTGCAAGCTCTAGTATGTATGTATGACATTCACCCCACCTTTCACTCGACTGATTAGAGGCTGTAGCAGGCCATCAACCTAGCCTTTGCACTCTGGAGCTTCAACTGGGTAGATGGCCTGCCTAAACCCTAAACCTCTAACCAGGCTCAAGGTGATGAATAATACCAAGTACATAATAATAGCTTTGGTTGAGGACTGGGGAACTCTTTCTAAAATCATTGTTGTGTAGAGTTAATCCTATTTTCTAATCAATTTTCAAAATATTTGGATGTACCCAGGATGGGTACATCCAATGATATTCATGAGAGAGGGGGGTAGTCCAGAACTCATTAACTACTAATACATGCAATTCCCAGGCAATAATGCTGAGATTAGGTACCCTTATAGTAGTAGTAGGTACTTACTTAGACACTCTTGGAGCAGCTTTTACACTCAGCTTCCTTGATTCTTTTTCTTTCTTCTTCTCCTTCAACAACAACACCAGTGATTGCAACACCCATGTTACTATACCTACCCATGTGATACCTACCCATGTGAACCAGCACCTGCAACTGGGACCATAGTGAGCCAGCACCCACCGGCACACGGCATGCAGGATGGATGGTGTGTGGACAGGAAAACACTTTTTCATTATATTATTGTCGTATAGGTAACCATGGTGGTTACCTATGTGCTGACCATCCACATGTAATCTACCTACCTTATAACCACCAGTTGCCTACGCTACATCCATATTATCACACTTACGTTACTTATGGTGCATTCACACTTGATGTTAATTCAGTGTTAAATGAAAATCTAGATGGCATCCTATGTGGCACCTAATGTTAAATGGGCAATAGCTTAATGTTAAGTGAATGTTAGCTTAACATTAAACTATTATTGTAAGTAAGTGTAAGTCCTAAATGACTAGCATGGTGTTAGGGCACTCATCACCAAAGGCGCTAACACCAAGTGTGAATAATACACCTTTACCTTTGATACTTACTCACTTACACAGGTGGTTGCTGGTTCACCCTGGTCATAACCTAGGTAGTGTCAAGTGGAAGTGTGAGGATGTACAAGACATTCATCTACAACTGAGTCATAAGGGGTTCAGATGGATGGTGCACTAGTGAGTGCCGGGTCACATAATGCTCAGAATGGGAGGTTACAAGAAAATCAAAGAACCGCCCCCACACTAGTAGTAGTAGTAGTGGCCATACTTGCCCGTTCGTCAGTATGCATTGCACAGCATGTGATCCTGCAAAGTAAAATTGGATGAAGAAAAGTCAAAAAATATGCCGGTTTGGCTCAGGAAAATGGTTTTAGCTCAGCATAATTGCACCAGTTTGCGTTGGCAGGTAAAAAGCACAGTACAACTGTGCACCTGCAGAAAAGAGTGTCATAAATATGATTTGACTGCTGCTCCGTGTTTCTGATTGGCCCATCATAATGATTGGTCTAGGTGGTTTGCTATGGGTAGTGCCCCCCACCTATTTGCTGTGCGGGTTTCAGTTTTATGGGTGGAGTTGGAAAAGAGTAAATAACTAACCTTGCATGTGTGAAATATTTTTGCAGAGTCACATACTTAGCACCCCTGGACAAGCTCTAAGGCTTTTGGCACCTCAGACCCAGTCTTCTCCCAGGACTAGGAATGGAATCACCCCTTTATATATGTATTCCCATAGTTGGAGGTTCTGAGAATTTTTGTTGATATATTGGGGCTCTGACAACATAACCATACCCTTGTAGAATAGTTAAGTCAGTAGCTAAAATGAGCTTAAGAGGTAGGTAGCAAACTGGTAGGGTTTCCTCGTTTCTTCTTCTTCTTCTTGTTGCAAGTTATTAACAACCGGATTGATAACCGAGTTGATAACCAGGACCAAAGTCAATAACCAACCAACCAACCAACCAACAAACACTGGTTGTAACCGGCCAGGCTCGAGTGGGTTACCTAGTCCAAAACCCACTATTTGCATGAAGGGGTTGCAAGGACATGTACAAACATAACATAACAGCGAGTACATGACATTTGCCGTGTGCTTTGCCTGGCCTTTTTTCTGATTGACTGACATCCAACACTAGAGCAATTCTATGACATCATTGACAACTTCACTGCAACACAAACAACAACATACACTAGATGTGTGTCTCTGTGAGCAGCAAGCTGATCTGACCCAACCAGATTTCATTCCAATTCACACTCACTGCTGGCTTGTGCTTTGTACATTGCAGGTGCAACTTATGGTGCCTTTCATATCTTGTATGATTGCTTTGGATTCTTGCCAGGGGTTGGTTGGGGTTTTTTTTTTTCTTTAATTTTTATTTATTTATATTAAACCTTTTATTTTATTTTATTTATTTATTTATTTATTTATTTTATAAATTTTGTGTTGTAGCCACACTAGCAATCATCCACAAGAGCAATTAGAGCCAAGTTGGGCATTTGATCTACCATTTCTATTTTCTCAGCTTTTTTTTTTTCTTGACCTTGGGTTTTAGGTCAACTTAGACAGGACAAGTTGTTACCAGTCAAAAACCCTTGTAGCAAATCAGAGGTGATGGCTCAGTGGTGTAGCCCGTGTGTGGGACCTTGGGGACCTGAAAAAAAGGTTCTGGGTTCAAACTCTCTCTGGTGTGCAGGTGAAAGCCCTGCTGTTGGCCCTCTGCCACTGAGCTTGACTTTGGGGAGATCCCAACAACAACAACGTGTTTGTTGGGATTGCTGTTCTGCTTCATTAAAAAAACAACCCCAAAAAAAAACCCCAGTGGCCTCTCTCTTACAACCCATGCTTGGGTGGACCTTGTCAGAGCCTTGATTTCTTTTTTAGCCTCATTGAATGGGTAGAAGCAAAGACAAGTGTAGAATGTAGCATGCATTCCTAGCAATATTGGCAATCAGATTTGTAACAAGAGTCATTTGGACAAAGTTCAAGCTTTAACGAGCATGAAATTGAGTTTAAACCAGTGTCGGGCGATTCTCGCTTCTGGAGTGAGAACCTTTAAGGTCTTCAGTCCGGTTCTCAGAATGAGAACTGAGGATTTTCATATAAGCTGATAACCTTTTTGAGAACCGGTTTGTTGGAATTGCCCAAGTGAGAATTGGTGTCTTGAAAACTTCAAAGGGTATCAGTTGAATCTTTTGCGATAATCTTTCAGGGTATTAAAACATGTGGGCACCGATTTTCACAGTTTCCAGGGTGTTTAGTGTTTAGTGTTTAGTTAGGTTTAGGTTTTAATTTGGGCAGCACTAGTCTCCTCAACAGCTCCTTCAGCAGGAGCTTCACAAAAAAAAGGGGGATAATTTTTATTATTTAATTAAAATTCAAAATAAATTAAATAATAAAATAATTCTGATTTTATTTTTTAATTTCGAAAATCGACCTCTGGGAACCATCATTGAAAACTAGCTGAGGGTTGTAAATTTTTATGAGAACTGGCAGGACTGAAAACCATTGAGATTTATTTTTTTTTCTAAAAATTTGAAACCCTTAAAAAAATTATCTAAATCTTTTTTTCTTCCTTTTCATAATGAGAACCACCCAACACTGATTTATAAACTCGTACATATGCACATGATACAATGCTCTCCAAAAAAGCATTTTTTTTGAGAAATATGATTGCCTTTGATTCGCTGATCATAATGATTGGTCCAAGTGATGATGGCATTTAATTTATATTCAGTGTATTATGCTGTCTAAGATTTCATTTTCATGATTGGGGATGGGGAAATAACTTGCACAATTTATTTTTTAGGATGTGATAAAACATTTGTAGAGGAACACATACTGGGTGTGGTTGGATCTGCTTTAAGATTGCCAAACATGAGCCTAAACTCTACTAGGTATTGCAAAAATTTCACCCAACAAAAATCAACAATTTTTTGCAATACTTTCCTTGGCGAGTCAAATTGGAAGGCACCTCCATAGGGAAGAAGGGGCTGAAGCCAGAATGTAGAACTAAATTGTTGAAGGTCCAACCAATGGTGGCTCCAAAAGGGCATCCTGAATATATTAATAATTATTTGATAATTCTTTGTCAAACTTGATCAGGGACCATGATAATTCCACATGTTTGATAGAGAATTTTTTTTAATACTAACATTAGAGATATCTACAAAGCAAAGGAAACATAACATTATTACCCAAAATTTGGTCATAAAGGCGATGAGTTTTTTTTTTAAACAATAAAAAAATACATTAATATTAATCAAGAAACGAGTCTCATATTATCACCAAATTTAGTGGTAATCTGAATTTCACCCCTTCTTCTTCTCCATCTTCACTACTGTTGCATGTACTATTGTTACAATTACTCTTGAATTTTGTGGATTATGTATTGTGATATTGAGTTTTAGCATTTTACACTCAAATTCAATACACTATTTTCTCACTCACTCACTCTGCAGGTAACAATATTTGAGATTGAAACAGGAGCTTTGGCAGTGAAAGGAAGGCTCAAATGCAAGGTTATTTTGCGGATATCTCTATTGCAATTGAAAAAATGAAATGGGTGCTCATGAATCAGGAATGAGAAAGTCGTTAAATGTAAGGAAATCACATGGAATCCAGAGTTCACAAATTGTCATGCTCTTTTTGTTGGGGGGAGGGGGGACCCCAAGCCATAAGGGTTGAAACATGAGTGCAGAGACAAGAGAAAAACCAGTTACTCCTCATGTACACAGAGGGTGGTTGTCTAGTCAAGTGCATGCATATATTTTTCTTGTTACCATGTTCATGAAAGATGGAGATGGATAGTTCTACTTTCAACAGCACTCTGAACAATTCTCTGCATTAAGGGGTCAAGGAAGCCCACTCTACTCTACCCACCCATGCATTATAGAACTGCAGAGTATATGCCATGGGTGTTTTGGCTTGAAATCAAATATCCCGTGCATTGCTCATTACATTGCCAGTTGTTTGTGTAAAAATCTGGGCATTGATGATGCCTAGATGCTTCCATGCCATGCTTGCTGTCATTTGTCACCTTTGGTTTTGACACACATGAAAGTCATATCAAGTTCTATTATTGAGCAAGAAAAAGAGGTCATAAATTGGGTTTCACTTTCATTCAGGCTGTCAATCTTATAAGTGACAACTTTTACATTATGTCACAACCAAGGGGTTTTTTTTTCACCCTCAATTCTGTGATGTATGTAACCACAGTGGTGGTGATCATCAGCAAGAGGAATTAGCCCGATTTGGCTACAGGTTGATAAGAAAAACCTAAGAATCATACATATTTTTTGGTGACCCATTGGAACCTATTGTCTAAATATGACAATTTCAGGAATTTTTTTCTCAAAATTTGGCACATTGTGAAAACAATGTGCTCTTTGTAAGAGTCAAACTGGATTTTCCAAAAGTCAAGTGAAAAAAATTCACACTAAAAGAAACACTGCTTAAACCCAAGCATTTCATGAATCTATTGTACATCTACCAAGCAAGCAAACATTGGCACTGTAAGATCCTGAAGTCGTCCTCCACTTGGCAAAAAAAAAATCTATTATAAAGCAAACACAATAACATGCTTGTTGTCATCATGGAGCCCAACATTATGAAGAAGTCGACAGAAGGTTTGATTGAAAAGGCTTTGTTGTTTTCACAGATTGAACATTATGAGGACGTTGACAGAACATTTCCTTCTCACACCCATCCCTTTCTTTCAACAAACAAGAAAATCTCCCCCAACATGAAGAATGCAGACCACCAGGAAATTAAGTGTTGTTAACTTAACATTAACTTAATCTCTAGACATCCAGACAATGTGAATTTAATTGAAAAGCAGCTTCATATTGGGCCTGTTCAACTTTTAGGGATTACAGCTCCGTTCTATGGGCTTTTATGAAACATTATGTTTTATTTTTAGATCTATGATTTTTAAAGATTTGATGCAGCTAATATTCCGTTAACATCAATTAACACTCTCACTTAACATTGTGTGCCATTTAAAACTCCACCCAAAGTTTGATGATTTTAATTCACATTCTCTATGCAAATAGAACCAAAAAAAAACCTTGTCTCTCTTACCATCAACTTGGCATGAAGTGTAACTGTAGCTTTAGGTACCCATTGTACCCCCAATAATACAATTCCTCGGCAATGTCAAGTACAACTTAGCAAAGTTAGCACCAAACTTAGTCCCTCTTTTTGCAGGGTGAATGATTTTGTAACATTTTCTCTTCATGTACTATAGACAAGGATGTTGCAAAATGAAAAGGGCAAACCCTTTTTGCAGTGTAGCTACCTTTCTCTAACATGTGAACAGGGTATATTGCAAAATCATCAACCCTCTGGTTGGGTTGGGACTCAATTATGATCTTATGTACATCAACATTGTGTTGACATCCGTGAGGGCAACATCAAAGAACCACGGATGTCAACATCGAAGAAGACAGGGAAGGTAAGGTGTCAACTGAGAGCGATTTGGTGCCATGGCATCTTTGGGTTGGCGAGAGTGAACCAGCACCCACCAGTGCACCATGCAGGATGGATGGATGGATGGATGGATGATGGATGGATAGATGTATGGATGATGAAAACAATTTTTTTTGGGGGTTGTATCCATGTCTCATATCCAACTACGGTGGTTAACTATGTACTAAACATTCATTCACATGCATGAACCTACCTAGTCACAAGCAAGACTTACCTACCTACATAGTAAACACTTGCATTCCCTACCTACTTACCTACCATACTTACCCACTTACATAGGTAGTGTGTGAGGGAAATACAAGCATATACATGATAGGTTACCGAGGTGGGACCTTGGTAACTCAGTTGCCATTCATTCTGCCATTGAGTCATAAAGGGTTTCGAATTGATGGTGCATGGTGGGTGATGAGTCACATAAAATCCTTGAGGGTATATCAAAGTTATAGACATATATATCCTCCATTCAATCAAGTACCAAAAAGTAAGTCAGGTCATAAGGAGGCCATGTTTTCTTGATTTTATGATGTGGCTGAAGTGGTGATCATTCAATAAGAAGATTTGGCTACAAATGAGATATGATTTATTTTTTTAATTAAATGCATCCTTCTACATTGTGGGCTACCTCCCGGAACCTATCATAGAAATCTGGCAAAAACATATATTGTTAAAATTAAAAATCTTGCATATTTGTGCAATTTTTTCCTTTTTAAAATCCATTGTATGGGTCAAAGCAGATTTTCCAGGTCAAAAATTTGTGAAAATTCCACCTAAAAAGATCCCTTGAAGGATGATCATTACATGAATTGGATGAATTTAATTATTACCTTGTGAATAATGCATCCAAAGAGGTCCATTCATTTTGTAATGAGTCAAAATCTGATTGGTCAGTCACAACAAATTGTCTTGGAGTCTCGGAAAATTGCAAGAGATATTAATATCATCTAAAGTTCCACATACCTTATATGTACATTGTATAATGCAATACAATTCTTAACGATTAGAGTGGATGTTATGAGGGTTTAGGGTTTAGGGTTTCAACCCTAAACCCTAAACCCATCATAAGATACCCATGGGAAGATCATGGCAATGTATGAACTGCGAATATTGATGAATTTGGTGAACATGAACATCGAACTTTGAAAAGCTTTAGAAAATTTGAACAAGGGCAAATAGTACATTACTACAACAATACTTCTTGTCAAGGTGACTCTTATCCACTCTAAACTCTAAAAGTGGAAAACACAAACCAATGTGTATTGTCATGTTTAATTTCAATAACTTTCCCTTATGACATTAAAATACAGATATATAATAAATAGTCTAGGATATGATTTTTACAGATCTTAGGTCTTATGGACAAAAAGTCCTACAATCCCACAAAGCAAGTAGATGTTCAAGTGGTAGGTAAAGCCCCAGACCACGGGTGGCTTTATTGGAATAAGGACTTGTGCAATGTAGAGCTGAGCCAAGCATGGACCCAATTCTAGTAAAGCCCAACTAAGGGCTTTATAGTGCCTAAAAATATAGGCATATTTTGAATTCATATGAACCAGTGGGAAGTTGTTGTATCATGTTTTTTGTTGGCATGAATTTTTGCACTAGAATTTTTTGGAATTTCTCTTTTTTTCTTCATGTAAATACAAAAAAAGTTGCTAAAGGAATTTTTTTTTTTGCTAAACTTTCAACGCCACAATATTGAATAAAATTTAATTTAATTTTTTTTTTAACCTGGTGAGAGTTGCAAAGTAACTATGGGTGGGGAGGTGGACTAATAATTGTGAAATATCATAAAGTCCATTGATGTCACGCAAATGGTTTTAAACATCTTAACACTAAGAAAAATGTGCCAGGTTTTTACATTGTCATTTTTAACACATGTGATTATCGATGGACTATTTTCATTTGGAGAAAAAAAAATCTTTGCAAGCAGAAATACTATCTAGTGGTGTCAATTACAAACAGGGCTGGATCCATTCAATGAGGTATCTACAAATAATTTGTTTTTGTATGGAGTAGTATGACACATCATTAAGAGTTGTTTTTTCCTCCTTTTTCCAATTTTGTGATGTAGCTGGAAGGGTGATCATCTACTAGGCAACTTAGCCATATTTGGCTATAAACAAAATCTGAAAGTAAAAACATTCAACCTTCCTTCTATATCGTTGGCTACCCTATTGGAACTTCATGTAAAACTTGGTGATTTTGTGAGATGAAATGATGTTTTCTTTCCAAATTTGTAGAAACTCCCAAAAAATTTCATTTTTCTATTTCGAATAAACGAATTTGCCAAAGAAGAAAAACCATTTCTCACTAAGCTTAAATGCATTTGTATAGAAACAAAAATATCTATTCCAAATTCTCCAACAAACCACTGTAGTAAAAGTATCCTTGGTGTAAATGTTAGAAATTATCAAATGATAACATGATCTTCTTACTAACACCTACATAATAACTAACTGAGGTATCAACCAATGTTGTGCGGGTACAAGGATTCAAGTGTGAGACTTGAAGGTTTTGAATTCAAGTATCAAGAATTTGACCTAACTGGATCCAAGTATTAAGAACCCAACAAAATATCTTTATTTGTGAACCACTTGTCACAATAGATTTGTGGTAAAATCAAAATATTTTATCCACTAGTTTTTGTTAGAGGAAACTCCTTGAAACCTCTTTAAGTTTCAATGTTTTAAATGGGTATGAATATTAAGTTTTAGGGTTTTTTAAGTATTAAGGTTTAAGGTTTTTAGTTTTGTGTCACCTTTTTATCACTTTCCTCTCAAGAGCTTCCATCTTTTTGCAACTTTGAATTTGCCCTTTTCAACAACCTTTTCATTCTCAAGTTTTTACATTTGTGTTTTGCAATAACCTTTTTGCATTTGTGCTTTGTGATAACACTTTCACTTTGAAACTCATGATTAAATTTTGAAATCAACATTTGGTTATCATGCTCATCATTACTAATTTCGTCATGTTTTTATTTGTAAGTTTTTATTTTATTCTTACAAGAACGTCAACAATTTGGTTATCATCATGTTTGCATTCATTGTGGTTATGGTTACATTACATTTGCACTTCACAACTTTGTCAAGCTAAGGTTTTTTTATTGAATGTTTCTGGCTTTTGTATTTCATTTTTGTTCTTTTGTAGGTTTTTTTTCTTCCTTGTAGGAATTAATAATTTGGCTACAAGTTGTTTTTTCATTTCATCAAGCTTATGTTGTGCTTGCATTTTGTCATGTTGATGTTGAGTTTACATTATGTTGTGCTCATGTTATGTTTGCATTTCATAGCTTGGTAAAACACATAACTTATACTTTAAAAACCTCACACTAAACCCATGTTCACTAGGTTTTGTGTTCAACGAACCTCATATTTTCATGTCTTTTCTAATGTTTTATGTATTAACTAAAAGGATGCCATCAACAAGTGCAACATTTGTTATAAAAGAGATGTTATTTTGTTGTTAATGAAATTATTGTAATAAATTCTTGCAATCCCAAATGTTACAATGTGTTCTATGACACCTTTCTATAATGCAAATTGATGCTAGGAATCGTTCCCAAGGGAAGAATAAAAGGCTTTTAAGCTATAACAATGACCATGGCACAAGTTCTCTAAAACAACATATTTGTAATGAACATTAGGTAATGTGTATAGGAGGAGGGTTTGTTTTTGCTACAAATAATGGTGGAAACTATCAATGAAAGACAAGTTACAAATAAGAGAGTAAATGTACCTCCTTCTCAAATTACAAAATTTTGGCAAACACAAACCTTTTATTGAATCTAACCTAGCACAACAACAAAGTTTGACAAATTTAATGTTGTACATTACAAAAGGATGCCATCCTTTATCATTCGTTGAAAATCCATGGCTAAAGCATTTAGTTTTCCATCAATGTGGGTAGGTACAATTTCCATCTTGACAATAGTAGATGAATTAAGTCCTTCCATATATTGTGACAAAAATCAAGGAGAATCATGTCCTCCCAACTCTTGTTTCTTGTGTTACATGCATAGTTTTTATTATTATGGATGACATCATGTTTTACACTTGTTTTCTAGAATGCTAGTGGGACAAACTTGGGTGGCTCAAGCAATTTACAATACAATTCTTCTTATTATCAAACAATGTGTTTAAAATCAAACTTAAATGTATTGGTTGTTATTAAATACTCTAATTTTTGTTTTCACTTTGTGCATTGCTATGAAAGTTGTTGTGGCCAACATTGAAGCTATGAATCAACCTTTAATCTATGGCGAATTTGATTTAGAATTGTAAGAATTTAAAAAAAAGGATGATGATGCAAGTTGTGGGGATATTAATGTCATTTTCTCTTTTTCAATAGCTTATAATCATTTTAAAGCCCACAACATGTTGGCAATCGTGTTTGAACCTCATTAAAAAGCCGTGAAATATATTCAAAACTCTATGGGCAATTGAATTGTTGTTAAAATTGTTGTAAATTACGATGTTAATATTGTGTGTCATTTTTTATTGCAAGTGTATACTCATTTAAACCTCATTAAGGAACCAACATAACTAATAATAGTTGAAGAGGGTAATCTCTTTGTTAGGGCAACAAATCTTTTAGTTTAATTATTGTAAACTAATCATTATTGGTTATTAATGATAGGTTCACATTTATTATCTCCATTTTACTTGGAGGTAACACCACTTAGGTAGTTAACCTTTGATGATCATAGGATGGTTGGCAATTAATTTACCATTAACTAAGGGTTTGTGAAGGAGATTTAAATAAGGGCCTAGATTGAAAAAGGGGACAAGATGACATTTGGAACTTATAAGGTGTGGGAATTTTGTTGGTTTCTCATTTCTGATTCCTTCTTTCATTGTGATTCCATTTTATTATCTTCTAGAAGATTATCATTCTCATTTTAATGTGTGTAATCTTGTAAGGATTTTAGGAGGAAAGATGAAAAGAAGTACTTTTGTAATGTTATAATACAAGGATATGATATTCTAAGGACAAGGAAGGTTGTGTGCCTATTGGATCTTTGGATTTCTTGGGTATTTTTATTTTTTTCTTTTGCAAGTAATTTAATTTAGTTTATTTGATGTAAAATATTGTAGTTCACAATGTTTGTTTTTTGTTTTTTTCTATTGTTTAATTAAAACATTAAGGTCATTCGACAATAGTTGTTGCAAAACCAAGGAAGGTAATAATCATGGAGGGTAGTAATGACATTAGCATGAAAGTTATTAGTCATTGGGACTAATTTGTTATAAAGGTACAAATAGTATGCTAGAAGGTAACCTTTATTGTGAATTGTTGGAAATTATAGTTTGTTTTTTTAGAACTCATTTCGTAGTTATTTCATGGAAGGCTCTTGACTACCTTCCCTTTAACAACCCTTAGGACTATGAATTTTTCATTGTTTTACTTGACAATTTTCACTTTAGGTTTGTCGAATCGGGCAAGTTGTGTCAATTGACGATGTAATTATTTCAACTTTGAATAATGGTTATTTATTCAATCAACAAATCATGATAACCCCCTAGTTTGGTGGGCACAACATGTGCAATAACTTCTACACGTTTCCTTTTTGGTTCATTAAGTACTTGGTGTTAAGGTCATAGATTGAAATAGACCTACTCTTTAATGTCAATGATGTCATCACAAACCTTCGATGGTCACAATTGGGATTGAAATTTTGGATTTGCTTCATTTTGGTGATAAGAAATTAGGCTAATGATGTTCATGTTCATCATGATGGGGCATGCAAGCCTAAGAATATGACTAATTTTTTTACCTTGAAATCTAGTATAATTGAAATAATAGTAATAAGCCCATTGAAGTGTGAAGCTTTTTTGAAAAAGATCATGATTTAGACTTCCAATTTTCTACAAATATTTGTATTCATTCTAGTTTCTTTGTTTTTTTATTTCATGTGCATTTGTTTTTATAAAAATATTTTGATGTTGGATTTTGTTTATGATTAAGATATAAATGCATATGAGTTGTTAGCGGTGCAAATTCAACATTTAACCCCAAGTTACTTGCATTAGAAAACATTTCTTTTGTTTTTTGCAATAATCCAATAATGAAATGGGCATGATTATGAAAACCCTCGATGGTCTTCAAATTTCAAACATGGTTGGGAAATGTAGAGTCAATTAATTTGTTGTGTTTTTATTTTTTGTCATATGCTTTTTGTTGAGATCAATTGAATTGTGTTGTCCATGTCTTGTCATTTTCAAATTATTTGTTAGATTTTTTGTTTTTAATTTCATGATGTGCAAGTCATTTGATGGCAATTATGTGTGTGAACTGGTTGGTATTTTGTTTTGTGCATTGGTCAAGGTAAGTTTGTGTGATGTTTGGGGTCAAGGATTATATTATGTGCACATTTACAATAAGTATAATTTTTTAGATTTCGCCACTTTTGGCAAGTTTTCTTTTCTTTTTTAAAAATTCTTTTCTAATTAGTTAGTTCATGTTTTTTTTATTTGCCATATCATGCAAGTTTGAGATTTTTTTTGTCTACAATAGGTCAATTAACAATTTTGTTTATTTTGTCCACTACAAGCCCACATAAAAATTCAATCTTTATTTTGGGTCTTTGTGGTTTTTTTAATCTTGAGTTCGTCTTTTGGTGTTTGTTGTTTTGTGTCTAGATTGTTTTTGGTTATTTATGTAAATACATTGTTTCAAGAATGTTTTATATGTCCATGGTCCATTGTGCCCAAAAACTCTTTCTAAGAAAACATTTTGCAACTTGATGAAGATGGATTTAATTCACTAGAAAAATTCATGTCCTATGCAACCATTTTTTAAACAACTAATTTGATCCTCAACAACTAGAAGAACAATTGTGACCATGTTTGTAACTATTTAAGTTATGTGGCAAATGTGCAATTGCAATTTAATGGCTCTTACAACTAATCAATTGGTGTCTTATGCAACAAACTACTAAACATGTTGAAAAATTATTTAAAATATGATGTGAAAAATAATGTCCATCATTTTACATTTAATATGTTTATTGTGACACAAGGTTTACATATGCAATGAAATTAACATTATTGTAGTCATAACCAAGTTGTATATTATGAGTTGTATTGAAATGTAGATAATAATTGGCATCCTACACCATGAAGTTCAATCACATCCATTCATATAGTTTTCAATAGGTCATTTTGTAATGGTCACATACTTTACCTTAAGGTCAATTTCATCATTAAATAATCCTCGAAATATAGAAATAAAATTTTGTGAAAAATATGAAGTTGACATGTTGAAAATCATCACAATTATCATAGGTTAAACTCTGAATTATTTCACTACTCATATCACAATATTATAATAGATGATGGAAAAATATTTATTTGAAAATTTAAAAACGAATTCATTTATTGACAAAAATAATTATTCATTTTGTCAAGGTGGAAACTAACCCTAAGCTACAATATGCATTATACAGGAACACATGTGTATGTGAAGTTAAGGTGGAATCATGATTTAGGGGTTTATATAGATGTTGTATTTTAGTTTGTTATTTTTACAAATGGTATGCATACATGTATGAAGGTTTAATCAATGACAATTAAATGTGATTTAAAATTTAAATCATGTGATATTTATGTGTATGTTTACAATTAAAAAATTTACAATGAAATTTTGAAATAAATATTTTAAATTGATGTAAGTTATTTACATTTGAAATTTTTCATTTTTCATTTTCATGAAATCATGATTAGATATTCAGTATATAACCTGAAATATATATTTAAAATTATATCAACTTAATTATATAAAAATATGAACCTGAATTTTAAAAATTAATTTAAAATTGATTTATTTTAAATTTAAATTTAATAATCTCTAAATTACATCAATTGAAAAATATGGTTTGAATTATAATTTATATCTTGTAAATTATAATTCAATAAATTATTAAAAATATAGATTGAATTATAAATTATATATATTTAATTTATAGCCAAAATCAGAATTTTAAAACATTAAATTTGTATACTAAATTAATTATGTACTTGAAATATGAAATTAATTTCATTGTGAACCTACATAATTAAATAATTATATGATAATGCATAAGATTTAAAATATACATGTTTATATTTATGCCATAGTTGTTTTGGACATGACATGACACCATGTCATGATGAGTTATTTAAACAAGCCATTTGGCACAACTCTAGTGACCATGGTCATTTTTTTTCCAAAATCCTACTAGTGATTGCAACTTTGAACAAAAAGTCATTTCCAAGGATGATTATAAAATGCTAAAACTTTCAACTATAAATCAAATCTTTTATATCATTTTTGGTCACAAACATATTGTGCACCTTTGTACTTTAATATGTTTTGTAAGTTTAGTGACAATGTGTGATGCAAAGAAAAGCTAGATGATGCAATCTATGTCAATTTGAATTAAATGAACACTTTTGGAATCATAACCCTAAATCCTAATTATACCTAGAATCACATCCACTTACACAACCCTAAACCCTATACTCAATAACCACCAAGAATTGGGGAGAGTAAATTGAATCATACCTAGAAGTTCTAAAACATATATATTTAATTCAAAACCTTACCTATAAAGATAATCAAAGTTATAAATATATAATACTCATGACCACATATTCTCTTCAAAACAAATAACTACACAACACCAATACCCACTAACAATTACATAAAAAACCAACATTAAAAGACATAGAATCCCCACTCCAAAAGGGATTTACACCTCATGTTGGCTTGTTTTTAAAAAATTTGTTACTTGAGGGGATAAGTTCTTTGTTAAAAAAAACTCTATGTCATATAAGGATCAATTACCTAGATTCCTACATTTTAAAAAGTTAATGGAGCCACATGGTACTAATTTTCATTTCTAAACAATACACAAACTATTAATTTATTCAAACTATGCATAATAAATGGGTATATGCATAATACCCATTTATTATGCATAAGGGTTGACCTTTGGAATATTTGATTTTTTCCCAAGAACCATGTAACAACCAATCATTTATGCAGAAAGGTCGGTTTTTTTAAATACTCAACCTAAGAACCACATAATATGATGTTAAAATAAGTTTTAAGGTTTAAATATATTTTTTAGACCATGGCTCCTTGTTGGATGTTTTTGTTCCTCACAATGTGTCCATAAGTTTATTTCAAACAATGGTAAATTGGAGATTGTTTATGGGTTCACTAGAAAAGCTCAAGTGTGCATGGAAAAAAGGTTTAGGGTTTGGAGATAACCCACATGGATGAAATTTACCATCACACAAGAAAGTATGGATAGATAATTAATTGATACAAAATCAAATGGATCTCAACTTGTGTTGTCTAGGTTTTCCCTTTTGAAAAAACCTTTCATCCTAGTTTTGACACTTCAAAATGTTTTGGTTGGTTATTTGAATTTGAGTCCAATTCTTCAACTTTTTGAAGCTATGGTTTTGGTTTTTTTTTTAAAAATTCAAACACCATTCAATTTAGTTTGAAAATGATATTTGATTCCATGTACACACTACACATTTTTCGTATGTACTTTTTCAACATATGAAAGGTTGAAAATTTTATACATACAAACCTTTATAAGAAGTTAAAATCAAAATTTATAATGATATTGAGTTTTGCAAGGATTTAAAATTGATGATTTACAAGAAAAGGTTGATCTACTTGTTGACTTTTCCAAAAAAATCAATGTGCTTACCTTAAGAATGTGAACAACTTTCAAGTGTTTACTTTCAAGGTTCTAGTTTAAATTCCAATTCTAGCAAAAGGCAAATTCCATGATCTGATCATTTTTCCAATTAAACCAAAAAAATGTTGGGTTAGGTGGGGACCACAAGAACCTAAAACCCCATGTTTAACACTCCAAATTGGAAAACCTATTTGATGAATCTTTACAACATTAATACCAAGGGAGGTGGGACCTCTACCCATTTGATGAAATCTTGTTAAAAGTGTTAAATAATAATTGGGTTCTCAATACCTTGCCCTAGAACTAACTAAATACCCTAGCCCTTTTCAATATCCAACCAACCAACGTTGTGTGATTTTTTTTTTTTCATAACACTTATTTTAGTTTTTAGTATTTTTTAATTAATTTTTTTGAGACGATTTTCACATTTAAAAAAAATACCATGTCCAATTCCTTATTTTTATTTTTCCTTATAAGCCCAAGCAATACATAATTCATTTAAATTATTGAATTATATTAAATCAATTCTTTAACTTCATTTTAAGATTTTTGGATTAAGATTTTAAAATATCTTTTCAAATTTTTACAAGTCAAGAACACTTTGCAAGGTTCATTACAAACCTCTAATCCCTACTCCTAGACCCCTAAAAATCAAACCCATACTTTTAGACTCCATATTCCTAAACCCTTAAAAAATGAACTTGGACATGGTTATTCATATAATTTACCTAGGTATCAAAAAAAACTAATTAGAAAAAATACGTGATTGTCAATAAACTAGGTATCTCAAATTTGATATATAAAAATCCAACTATTAACTTGAGTATCATGGTATCACTCAATTCTTTTGTTGAAAATCAATTGAGAATCAAGTTGGTTCTAAACCATTATTTGATACCCACCAAACATCGGTTTACACTTTAAAGGAATCTTGGACTCCCTTAGAAAAGAGGTCACTTGAAATGTATGAAGAACACAGTATTGAACTTTTGAATTACTAAGTAGAATGGAAATATTTGGCCATGACCACTCGTGTTCCTTGATGCAACCTTCAAGAATTTTCATATCTCGTTTTAAGGTTTTGTTGGTGAGTTTTCATAATTTTTAATTTTAAAAAGCTAATCATGTTTACCTTGAATTCCACATTTTTTAAACTTCCTTTTAGTAGACCAATTATTTTTTTAGTATATGTCTTGTTGTTTGGGGCATAAACATGCCAATTGGTGATCCTTGCTCAAAAAGTAAAAGTAGGTGAAAAATAAAGTTTGCATTTTTGAATTTTAAGGCTTTTAATAATGTTACAAATTTTTAAATGTACTTGCTACACTAAATAACCATATATGGTCATATTTCATGTAGTATATTACTTTCATATTTTATTTATTTATTGCAAATTAATGTCTGATATTTTTTTTAAATCATACTATTCAGATGTTGTGATATTGATGTTTGAGTTATCATGCATATTGATAGATTCATTTTGAAATTTGAATATTTCAATTATGATAATGTGAAACTTTTAAAAAACAGGTTTCCAAATTAATGGAATTATGCATTTAAAACATGATTTTCTATACAAACCCAAACACTAATACTTGCATATAATATGTCAAAACAATCCTTTAACAATCTAAAAGTAGGACATATGAATTTTTGGGTAAAATGATAATTAATTAATATGCTTTTACATTACTTTGTGCAATATGGGACTATAACATAAATTTGGAAAGTAGAGTGAAAGTAGGTTGAAAAAAAAGGAAATACAAAATCTTATGCTTCAAAAAACATATCGATACCATCCTACATATATACACTCATGTAGTTTTTTTGGTATGTTTAAAGAGTAGGTTTTACTTTCTAAGATTAAAAGTGACGATTTTGTGTTTTCTACCTACAACATATACATTTTTGGCCTATTTTTGTATGCTTGCACCCTTTGACTAATCTATATTTTGAACTACACATAAATTTTTTTATATATATAAACATTTTATAAAGGTCAATATATTAGGACATACTTGAAATATTTTTATTCGATTTACCTAAGGTATGTTGCAGTAAATGTTAAGGTTGCTAGATCTAGAAAACCTAATGTGAAAATAAACTTTGGTTTCATCCATCACTTGAGTGCCAACAAAACCACAACCATACATGGGCTTAAATTTGGGTGTCATCCTTTCTAATAGTTACTTGGCACCTTCATTGGGTGTTTTTATTTTGGGTTTGATTATTTGTTGGTGGCAAGTTGCCAATGTCGCTCTTTAGCAAAACATCCATGGTCCCAAAACCTACAAGATGTTTCAAAAACTATTGTTTTAGTAAAAATTCCAAATCAAAATGGGATTGGACTGAAACATTATAATTTAGAAGATGTCCTAATTTGGCTATCATAAGAATGGGAAAATTTTGAAATGAAGGGATTGGCAACAAATGGTGAGAAGGGCAATGAAGAACCACATGGACAGTGTTCAAACAAAATGAACAATGATGGAAACAATGATGATGGTAATAGGATGACATGAATAGGCAAATGGAATGACGTGAATGGCAAGAAGACAACATGTATGGTGACAAGACAATGGAGACACGATGAGAATGATGATGGGATACCAAAAATGAAACACTAGGATGGGGAACAATATGGATGGCAATAGGATGAAACAATTAACAAAAAAAATGACACTAACGACAACATAGAATAACATGTAACAATGGGGGTGTTGATAAGGATGTTAAAGGTTTGCTAGGTTACAAGGAGGGTATTGTGAAACATCTTATGAAAGGTTAAGGGCACTAAGGGGTTGTTTACACCAGAAGGTTTGTGCCATGGCGTATAAAACCTCATGGTACCCCACTTTTTGGATGAGACCATGGGAAAACCCAATTCATAGTGTAAACCCAATTCAAACCCAAAAAATGGACCACATGCATTCTTTTAACGAAAAAAAAATTGTTAAATTTTTTTTTGAAATGTGGCTACATTAACTTTTTATTCATCTTTTATTTCTTCTTTTTTTCTCTTTTATTCTAGGTTTCCTCTTTGGTTTTCTTCTTTTTCATTCTATCTTTTTTGTTTTTTTTTCTCCTCTTTTGCACTTTTCATAAATGATCGCACATCATGGATGAAAGAAAGAAATGAATATTTGTTGTGATGGTTATGTATTTGTGTTTGCATATGTTGATTCACCAAGTGTTGAACATTCAAGCCTTAGTTTTAGGGTATCAAATGGAGAAATATACAATGTTTGTAGACATGCATGAATTCATGTGAAGGGAAAAAGGAATTATTTGGAATTTTGCAAGACAACATGGATTCACATATTAGTTTTTGTTTGGTTCTTACACCAAAAACACGTTCAAGTAAAGGACTAGGGTTTAAGACAATACATTTTGATACCTTTGTGAGAAATTGGGTCCACATTTGAGAAAACAACATACACCTATGAGAAATTTACTTTTGGTGGAAGATCGTGTTACCATATTTTTGATATAGTTAAGAGTGGGAATGGTTTACAACTAGTGGGCAATATGTTTGGGGTAGCCAACTTGGTACTACTTTTTTTTATACAACTTCCAAAACTCCCCCCCAATTTTATTTTTGAAAAACAATGAGAAGAAGAAAATGTTTTTTTTAATGATTGCGTTTAGGTTTTAAGGGAACAATTTTGTTGGGAGGGGGTAGGGGGCACTAGAAAGTCCATCCCATTTTACTTTTTAAAAAATAAGAAATAAAAAATGATCCCACTTAATTTTTGTTTTAGACTTCAAAGGGCAACAATTTTGTGGGGGTGCCATTAAAAATTCCCTCCAACTTTATTTTTAGTAGAAAAGAAAAAAATGATTATTAAATTATTTAGTTTAGGCCTTAAAGGGAAATAATTTTATGAGGAGCCACCAAAAATTCCTTCCAATTTTATCTAACAAAACATTATAATCATAATCCACAACATAATCCACAACTATCAATGTAGGATTTTAACAAGTTTTTTTTATCTAACGTCATTTACTCTTGGGCCTTAAACCCTAATGTAAACCCAAACTAACCACCCTTCATAGCTTGGGCCAATGAGGGATTTTAGATTGTGTCATCGGAAGCCCAAGCTCTCTAGTGTAACCGCCCCCCTTAAAAAGGACACCAAATGATGTTGTGCAAGTAAAAACATTTTTGGGCCAACATGATGCTTCATGTCAAACATGTTTGGGCAAACACAGTGTGCCAAGAAGCACATCGGGGCAAAGCCCCTAAGAAGAATGTTAAGGAACACTAAGACCATTATAAAGATATTAAGATCCTAAGGTAAGGTAATTCCAAAGCGCTGCCCATGTATGAAAAAAGTAAATTTAGCGAATTTTTAAAAAATAAAAAATACCCATGGTAAGGAAATTAAGGGTCGTCTTTGTGACATCCATTTTAACAACATTGGTCAATGGACAAACACTAAACAAGAGCAACAAATTAAAGCAAGGAAGACGGTCCAATGTTTTCCCCTAATCTCATGAAAAGGAAATACCTAACATGATTTGCAATGTGTAAGTAAGCTACATGTTGTGACTTGTCCATGAATTTGATGTTAGGGGATAATACGGTAACCATAAAAGCAAGGGTTAGGCAATGGGAAATGTTGGGTGGGTAAATACATTTGTTAATTACATATAGTGAGTGGAATTGACATAACCGGTTGATTGTACACAAGTTCCAAGTAAATTGAGTTTTAGGCCTCCAAATGGGTATGATCATATTTAGACATTTTTTCTTAAACATCATTTGCTAGAGGATTATTTTTTCCGTGTATGATACTGAGTTCATATACCTTGCATTGAAGATGCAAATATAAAAATAAAGTATTGAAAAAAATCAAAAATTTCAACATGTAAAGAACTCCTTATCAAATCATATAAACGTGCATAGAATTTTTGAATGAATTTTTTGTATTGCCTCATTTCCCATGCAACATAGACATTAGAAAAATCAAAACTACAATTGGAAGTGAGAACTATTTTTCCACAATATTTTGTTGGTTTCAAAATATTATATATAAGGTGCAACAATTTATTTACCCATAGGTCATGCACAAGACCAATTCTCAAAAATGAATATGTTTCAATGCATATCCAAATTGATACCCTTAAGGTATTTATGAAAATATTTGTTTCCGGGGGGGAAGGGGGGGGGGGAG
>Ga0116231_10003508_pt1 | contig 32517 bp, 23 predicted proteins | sample S1TSphgellanicum_2_FD_89695 | JGI IMG/M metagenome (GOLD analysis project Ga0116231, IMG submission 89695) | Host-associated microbial communities from peat moss isolated from Minnesota, USA - S1T2_Fd - Sphagnum magellanicum MG | ecosystem: Host-associated > Plants > Peat moss > Unclassified... | reverse complement strand
GAAAGATTCGTTTGACGGCCATCCAATGCTCCATGTTAGGGTTCGCCATGTGTTGACTCAACACACTTATTGGGTATGCCAAGTCGGGTCGTGTGCACAACATGGCATACATCAAAGACCCAATTGTTTGTTGATATGGAAATCCCTTTGATTCATCATTTCCATTCGCATTCTTTTGTAACTTCACTTTGGGATCTAATAGAACTCCAATGGGCTTACATTCTTCCATTTGAAAACACTTCAACATTTCCTTGAGGTATTTGATTTGGTTGATGTGTAGGAGTCGTTCATCATGATTCCTTTCCACCTCCATCCCCAAAAAGAAATGCTACTCCCCCAGGTCCCTCATTTCAAACTTTTGACTTAGTTCCTTTTTTATTTGCAAAAGTTTGTTTTGATCGTTACACACCAAAATGAGGCCATCCACATAGACCATAATGAAAAACTTCACATCTCCCACTTGTGCAACATACACACTAGGATTAGCCTCACTCTTCATAAATTCAATGTTTTTGAAAAACACATTTAACTTTTGATTCCATACCCTTGGAGATTATTTCAAACCATACAAGGACTTGTAAAGCTTACACACAAGATGTTCACCTCCTTGGTGCATGAACCTTTGAAATTGTTCCATGTAAATCTCCTCTTTAATCTCACCATTGAGGAATGTAGTTTTCACGTTGATTTGATGGATCTCCATGTCTTCCAAGGTTGCCAATGCAAAAATACAACGAATAGATGTAAACTTTGCGACTAGCGCAAAAGTTTCGTTATAATCCACTTCGTAGGTTTGGGTAAAACCTCTTGCCACTAATTGGCCTTGTAGCATTCCACCTCCTCCACATTTGCCCCTTGTTTGATTTTGAACACCCATTTGTAAGAAACGAGTTTCCTACCAACAGGAAGTGGTACCAAAGCCCATGTGTTGTTTGTCATGAGGGAATCATATTCTTCTTGCATCGCACACTCCCACTCTTTAGAATTTTCATATGTCAATGCTTCTTCAATATTTTGGGGTTCCTCCAAAAATGCAAGGGTGGCGCGCTCCACCTCCTTGGTAACAATCCACCAATCCTGAGGCCATTCCCTTCGTTGCCTTTGAGGTCTTTCCCTCAACACATCTTGTGAAGGTTCACTAGATGGGTTATCATTTGAAATAACAAATTCTTCTTTTGATGAAAAACTTGGTCTGGATTCACTTTGCACACCTTCCATTTTTGTTTCATTCAAAGGTGTATCTTGACTAAAGGTCAATGGTTCTTTTCCTTCCACTTCTTAATGCACAACTACATTTTCTTCTTTCTCAAGATGGAGCACACCACCTATTTCCCTTGACCCTTCAATGAACATGACATCCTCTATTTTTGATGATTCTCTTGGTTTCTACACACATCAAGCGATACGTTTTGGTGCCTTCATAATATTCTAAAAACACACAAGGCATGGACTTGGACTCTAATTTGGTCATCTTTTCATCGGGGACATGTGCAAAGGCTTTATAACCAAAAACTCTCAAATGAGACGCATCGGGTTTCCTACCACTCCATGTTTTTTGAAGGGTCTTGGAATCAAAAGCCTTGGTTGGACATTGATTTTTGATGTACATCGCCGTGTTCATCACTTCGCCCCAAAATTCAAGTTTCAACCTTTGTGCAAGAATCATGTTTCTTGCACACTCCATGATGGTTCTATTGGCATGTTCAGTAACACCATTTTGTTGTGGGGAATAAGGTGCACTTGTTTGTTGTTGAATTCCACATTCCGCAAGAAATGCGTCAAACTTCTTAGACACAAATTTTCCTCCGTTGTCAAATTGTAGCACTTTGATTTTGTGACCAATTGATTTTGTGATGGTTGTGTGTGTCAATTGGCCTCCCACTTACATTGTGGCTTTGATGTTCCCCTTGCCAATGGCCTCCAAAACGGTGCATCGCCCATGAACACCCTCTTTGGGGAAATGCGCTCGTATGTGGTAAACCATTTTTCTTCAAATGTCATGTGTTGGGTTGCACCAGAATCGACAATCCAATCATACATGGTATGATCATTGGCACTCAATGCCATAACAAACATTTGCTCGTGATTTTTACAAGCTTGATTAATTATTTTTTTTCATCATTTTTCTTCTTCAAACAATTTTTCACAAAATGTCCGAGTTTCTTACAATAGAAACAAAGCTTTTCATTTGACTTGTGAGTTTTGTTAACTAATGTAGTACTTTCCGAACTCTCACATTCTTTTCTTTTGGACACTTTGTGAAGCAACCTTGCTACAATGAATTGAAGGTCTACACCTTTTGTGGACATTGACTCCAAGCTTGTGATTAAGTTATTAAAGGATGGAGGAAGGCTCATGAGGAGTACCATGTAAACATCTTCATCCGTAATGTTCACTTCGATGGAATGTAGTTGGTCTGCAAAGGTTTTCACCATGTTGATGTGCACAAACATGTCATTTCCTTCTTGCATTTTGATGGTGAAAAATCTCCTTCGAAGGAACAACTTGTTACCAATGGTCTTAGCTTCATGCACACCACAAAGAGCCTCCCACGCATTTCTCACATTGTCACAATATTGAATGTGTGCAAGTTGGGCATTCGTGAGATGTTCACAAAGCAATGCAAAAACCTTTGTTTCTTTTTCGTTGTAATCGGCCCTTACAACTTCTTCACTTGGCAAGGTGGCCTTCCCATCAACAAATTTCCAAAGCCCATGTTTAAAAAGCATCACGCACATTTTGAACTTCCAAAGGTGAAAGTTGCCACCATCAAACTTCTCCATGACTTTTAACGACTCCATTTGAAAAGAAGACATTTTGAACATAAATGTTACAACAAACACTCTTTCAAAAGATTGAAAGTTTTGCAAGAAATCTTTGGCCCCTCACATAAACTTGAAAAGAAAAAACTTGTAACACTTGCAAATCTTTTATTACATAAGCTTGAAATTTCATTTGAAACTTGCAACAATGCAAAAAACTCTCTTTGACACACTTGAAAACTTCACACTTTCAACAACTCAAAAACCTTTCTTCCACACACCTCAAATTTTCAATGAATCGAAAAACTCTCTTTCACACACTTTCACCTTGAAATTTGATACTCTCAAAAAACTTGAAGAACAAGTTTTTTTCACGCTTGAAAAACTTACAACACTTTGAAGAAATCTCTTCCACACCTCCCACTCACTTAGAAATGGACTCTTACTCTCTTTGCAACCTTGCAAACAAAAAACCTTCCCTCAAAAGGATTTTCCCTTTCTATGTTATACAAGCTAAACCCTTGACTATGTCTTGTTCTAACACAATGTCCTTCCTCTTGCTTGGTGTGGGCCCATAACCTATTAGAAACAACTTGAAAATAAGCAAGAAATGAAACATTCAAGGTTCATTAAATGGAATAATCGTATTAACTAATAAGAAATCACAAGGTTGTATGCTTCAAATGCTATAATCACAAAACTATGGCTTGCAACTACTAACAAGGCTTGAAGGTTCTACATGCACTCAAAACCATGAAAGGAGAGAATGAAAGACAACTCAAAACCACTCCAATATATATTATCTCCTAACCCTAAAGTAGCCACCATTTAACCCTAACCTAGTCGTCATTTAACTCTAGCCGCCACCAAACCTTAACCCTAGCCGCCACCAAAACCTAACCCTAATCGTCGCCAAACCCTAAGTAGCCTCCACTTCCAAACCCTAACCACCACTATTCAACCTAACCTAACTACTATAAGGATGTGAATGTTATTCATCCTTTTGATGAATGTTTAACACATTCATCAACATTGGGAATTAGAAACGAATAGTATTTCTAACATTATTGGTTTTACTTTTGGTAAGACTATAGTTTCTTATCTAGTTATAAGTACACATTCGACTCCTTTAGATATTTTGATGCCTTGAATTGTGACTTTTTGTTCAACCACATAATGAATATGAGGTTCAAAATTATGAGCTTTTTTTTCAAGCTCTTCATCCTCATGTTCTTCTTGATAGAAAGGAGGTGAAACATGTATGTACCTTGGCACTACTTCCTCCTTTCTGACCTATTGAGTTTTTATTCTTTTCCATGAATCAGAGCATTAAAATCATGTTGTTGCATTAGACCTACTAACTTTAACGCAACTCCCTATCAAGGTCCAAATTCCTGACTTCTTCGTTTAAATTCAACCTATGAGTTTGCATTTTCAATTTGACATTATTTTCCTTTGGAATGTTGTTGCAAATTGTTGGTGTGCTTATGTGTTCCATTAGTTTGCACTTCATGAGAAATTATTGGTGTTACTTGAGGCGTTTTATTGCATGTAGGTCTTTCTTCTATCCACAAATGTTTTTATTATAATTGAAAAACTCTTATAGGTGTTATAAATTGCTAATATATCTTATTTGTACTCAAATTCTTGTTTATGGCAGTGCCATTTTCCTCTTGTTCATGTACTATACTTGATCTAATTGTCTCTTCAAACTTTTAATTACAACTGTATTTGCCATCTTTCAACATTCTAATTCAAATTTAAACAAACTTTTGCATTAGAACAAAATCTTCACAATTAGCTACTTTGCTTAGATTTATTTCTTGAACAAAAATTTATGATCAAAATTCAGAAAAAATGCAAGAAATGAAAACTAAACTTCATTATCCATTTTTAGAAACAAAAATTCCAACAACAAGATGTAAACAACAGTCTAAATTCCATTCTAAATTTAGGTCTCGGGATGGTTGCCAAATAGTCTATACACTAATAGAAAACCCCCCCTTTTGTAACTACATTTTCAACTATTGTTCAACTACAAACAAAATAAAAAACTACACATATAGTTGCAATTTATTTTTTGCAATTGCTAACCAATAATGTTGAAAAGTACAAGTCAAGAGTGAAATTACAACCGAAAATGTGTGCCACTTGTCATCACCGTACCAATAACCACTACATGCCACTATTTGCCAATTTAGTTGAAAATTGCTCTACCAATATAATCGAAGGATGTTATCAACTACATTCAACTAATGGATGAACTTCATCTGTGAACTAAACATGACATCAACCAAAAAGATAATTATAATTTCAACTAGGTTGCAATTATGTAAATTGAGCATTTCAATTGTGTTGCAACTATGTAAATCAAGCATTTGGCCAATGGTTTGGTGACATGTGGCACACTCATAATCTTAACATGTGGCACATTGATAAATGTGGGGTCAACGAATAATTAAATGACACATGGCATGTTCACAAATTTTAGGGTTAACAAATAATTAAATAACACATGGCACATCCACATAAATAGTTTAGGCCACATGGTGCTTAAATCTAGGCACCTATGTTAGGCCTAGACCTAAATCACATGGTAATTAATAAATGAAATCCTATTTCATTTGGTTTAGCCTTTAGGGTTGAACATTTTTTATTGGTTCATCCCCAATGGTTATTAGATTTTCATGTTTATTGTGTTCTCCAACAATCCTAATGCACTCTTTTATATAATTTGGATTCATGTAATGGAAACCAAACAATATGGGATAAAATTTTTAGTTGTGACCTAGGGTAAATACACCCATCATCGAACATTTAATGATATTGGATCATTATAACTTTCTTGTCCATGGTTTGTTCCTTTTGAAACTTAAAACAATTTTGTAGTCCTCCACCTGGCATATCCAAATCTGTAAAAACATGTTACAATCTAATGGAATATGAACAAGATATGCCCTTTCAAAGTGAACAGGGTTGTGCTTTGGATTTTTTCATAAATGTTCAATATGATTTTGAAGTTTACGCTTTTCAACTATTGTTTTTTTAATTTTTCACTTTAAACAAGTTTTATAGATTTTGAGAGAACACATTTGTAGCCTATGAAATCGTTCAAAATGAATGAGAAATGATCAAGATATAGTTGTTGGAAGTAAAGGGGGTCTAGAGACACAATTTGAGACAAAATATCATTTTTTCTCTTCTTGCATTCTCTGCTTTGTTCCTTTGTCTTTGAGGTTCAAAGAAAATTTGTAGCTCTTTAGTTTGTGCTTCCAATGACATAAAAAATGTTCAATTTGGTGTTGAAATGAGGGAAAAATTGAAAGTGTTTGGTGATAGAATACCATTTGTTGTTTACCTTAGTTGTAATTCAGTTACAACTTAATTGCAACTCAAATAGTTGTAATCTAGTTTTATGAACTAGTATAAACTTAATTAGGTTTAGACCTAAATTAATAATCTACTTACCCTAGGTCTAGCTACTTACTTTAATTACTTATAGTACTTATTCATCGACTATTTTAAACTATATAATTGTATAATTAAATAATTAAACATATTATCATCATTTATTAAATAATATGATGAATATTTTTAATAAAAAAATCAGCAATTAAATGTATTTATCTATTAAATAATAATTATTACTAAATTCTTTAAAAAATTAAAAATTCATTATAAATTTGTATTAACATTTCATAAAACAAATAATTAACTCAAATATAAATATTCAATAATAAAATTTAGATGATATTTTAATTACAGTAATTAATATAATGTTGTGATAATTAATAATTGAATACAACTACAACAACAACATTAAAAATAATATTGTAGCTAATAATTAGGTTAGGTTAGTTATTTAACTATTTTATTTGTATTTTATCGAACTTGTTGGAACTATTAAATGAATTAGTATAATAAATATTAAATAAGAACAAATATTTTATATTATATTAGTGTTAAATAAAGATAATTTCTGAAATTATATTATAATTTATTAAGTACATATTATAATAATTATTTAAATTTTTAATTTTTAATCATAAATAAATAAATAAATAAGGAATTTTAATAAATGAAAAAATATTGGAACTAGTAGCAAAAATTAGAATCAGAATTAAAATTAAAACTTTAAAAATATTAATTATGTATCATTGCATGATATGTTGTAAACTAAAATTGAATCTACATGAAAATAATAAATTACACATGTATTGAACGTATTCCAAAAAAGTATTACTTAAATATCCTTACTTGATATGTTGTAAATTAAAATGGAATCTACATGGAAATAATAAAATTAGACATGTATTGAACATATTCCAAATAAATATTACTTAAATATCCTTACTTGATATGTTGTAAATTAAAATTGAATTTACATAAAAATTATGAATTATGCATGTATTGAGTTATAGTTTATTGTGTATTGAATTATACACATTATTAAGTTGACTTATATTTCAAGGTTTTTTAAAAACTTAGTTTCAATTTAAAGTGTAATATTTATATGCACAAAAAATTTCATCATACAAGTTATCATTCATGTATACAAAAAACATTTACGTGTACCTTAATAATTGATGAATATTTATTTTAATTTTAAAAGTATATTAAGACATCATACGTATAGAAATGAATAAACATTAAACTTCCACAAAATTATGGATTATGTACATTATTTGATTTGTTGTAAATTAACATATGATTTGCAAAAAAATAATAAATTACATATATTGAACTTGCATTATTACAAACTCATATTTCAAAATTTCCTTAAATTTTATTTTGAAATTAAAATTTAATATTTAAATGCACAAAAAAATATTTACATCATACATAAACATTGATTTGCACAAATAGAATTTACATGTAGTTTAATGTTTAATGAAATTTTATTGCAATTTTAAAAAAATGAAATATCATGTCTATAAAGATTAATAAACATTAAAATTCCACAAAAATATTAATTATGTATCATTATTTGATATGTTGTAAAATAAAATTCAATTTACATATAAATAATAATTAGGTGTATTGAACATGCACATTATTATAAATTTATATTTCAGAGTTTGCTTAAATTTCCTTCAATCAAATTTTATTATTTGGGTGCACAAAAAATATTTGCATCATACATAACCATTCATTTTATACAAAGATAATTTACACATAATTTAATCTATTAATTTAAATAGTTTGTTTTGTTTTATTCTATCATGTTGAAATTTCCCAAACCAAATTACGTCATATAATGCTATTGATATCTTTAAAAACCTAACAATGAATAGGGGTGCACAAATTTGGGTTGAAAAGTTTTGGAGCTACAATGCAAAGGTTATTGATTATTGAACCATTTTCTTAATAAAAATTAATAAAATCATAAATAAAAATTTCGTTCAAATCCAAAGGTGTACTTAGTGTTGTTGGTAAGTAATAGCTGAATTAGATTTAATGAAATTTATTTCATAATTTTCATACTTAACGTGTGGAAAATATTGAATTTTGAATGAATTTTGTTGTTGAAAATTCAAAATTTTTATAACAAATTGGGTTTAGAAAGGAAAATGACTTGAGTGTGTTCACATTTGGGGCTAACAACACATGTTACCTTATTAAGTTATCCATGAAGGAAGGTAGTTTGTTTTGTTTTGTCATAATGATATCTTTCAAACCATGGTGTCTTGGGTTATGTTATGAAACTTATTATCAAAAAGTTTTCAATGAATAGGGGTGCAACAATTTGGTTTAGAATGTTTGGAGCTATAGTGTGGAATCTATTGATTATTGAACCATTTTTTCATTGAATTTTTTGAAAAAACCAAGATTGAAAACTATATTGGAATTTGGGGGTGTTCTTGATATTGTTGGAAAGCCTTCACCAAGTTTGATTTAATAAAGTTGATTTCATAATTTTGAGACCTAAAGTGTGAACAATATTATTGAACTTTTGGTGGGTACTTATTGTTGTCGGAAATTAAACAAATTGCAAAAAGGGGTTTGGAAGGAAAGTTCAATTATGCATTCAAAATTGGGCCAATGACATGGGGTACATTAGTGTTTAATGAAATTTTATCATAATTTTAAACAAATATTAAGATATCATGTGTATAAAAATGAATAAACAATATAATTACACAATATTATTAATCATGTCTCATTACTTGATATGTTGTAATGATCTACATAGAAATAATAAATTACACGTGTATTAAACATAAACATTAATACTAACATATTTTTTATAAAAAAAAACTCTATTTTGAAATTAAAGTTTAATATTTATGTGCACAAAAGAACCATTCATTTATACAAATAAAATTTACATGTAATTTAATGTTATCATAATTTTAAATAAATATTACAATATTATATGTATAAAATTAAATTATCTATTAGTTGTTTAACCTAGTTGAAAAAGATAGTTGCAAACAAGACTATATTTCATCCATCTTCTAGTACATTTTATCATTCAATAGTTGAACATTAGTCAATGTTTTGGCTGTGTGCCAACTAAAGAACATTAAATGTTAAGTATATTTCAAAAATGACCCTTTAGTTGAAACATGCTTCACATTGTTTATCAACATAGTTGGAAGTTCAACTTGGAGACATTGATGATGCTGGGAATATTCAGCAAATGACCATGCAATTGAAAAATGCTTTCAACTATATACCAATATAATAAACAAATCAACTTAATTGGTAATTTCCATAATTTTATTTAAAAATTAAAAAAATCTAGTTGAAACATAGTTGCAAATGTCATGTAGTTGAAAACTTTTGGTTAAAAAAGGGGGTTTTCTACTAATGATACATAATTCCTATTCTATATTTTGGTCAAAATATGGACTAAATCATATCATGAAATTGATATTAGTAAATTTTTCTCAATCAAATCTACTCGTATTTAAGTTCAAAACTTCAATCCACTCATGCAAAATATGGAAAAAACATCAAAACATCAAAACAACAAAACTAGCTATGGAGTTGAAGCTTTTCTAGAAAATAACATGTTTTTCTTCCATACTCTCCAAAAATCAATGTTCTACAATGATCCCCATGTCTTGCTAGAAATGATCACTTTAAAATAGTCTTATGATCAATTCAAATTCAAATGATGATGAAAACTATGTAAACTAGTTAGTAGTTCATAAGAAAATAACTAGGTAAATAACTATTAAATAACTAACTATTTACAATAAGTAATTACTCCCTTAACAAAAACACCCTTTCAAGGTTTAATTTTTTCTTCCTATATCCCTAGTGTGTCCTTTTGACTTTTTGGCAAATGATGTTGGGGTATGCAACTTTTTTGGGTTGGTACCCACATTTGCTAGTGGCGAGTCTAATGTCAAAAATTTTGTATGTTTTGACTTTTCACTATTTAGATTGTGAGATGGATGCAAAGATTGTGCCAAGTGCATTGTGAATTGAAACATATTATAGCCTCAAAACATGCCAATCAACAACCATTAAAGCATATCGATTGATTGTTTTCTAGGGCATTGGAACACGATTATTGAAACATGGAAGCTGAATATGAATAATTGACAACATTGATTTAAACTTCATTTGAAACATGATTTTTGTGGAAAAGATTTTGAAACTTACTAAAATGTGACCACCAAAACATAATCACAATTTTTTTTGGTATTAGAACATGTTACATATTAATCAAGATAACTAATGATTGAAAACAGAAAATGAGACTACTACTTTTCAAGGGGGCTACAATTGATAATAGAAACTTGCCGAAACAAACAAGGAAACATTAGAATCTTGTAGAATCACATAAATAGGGTTTGATCAAATACCATTGTGTTGCGATTGCTGTGTATACATAGTTTTAAATGAAGTTAAATGTTATAGTTTTTGGTCTATTTTTGAAAGTTGTTTGAATGTTTGGCTTGCATGTTTCATGAATCATCTCTTATGTACAACCAAAAATTATTAGCCTATGTTGCAAGTTAAAATATCCAAGGGTGGTGTTCTTTCCTTCTTTCACTTGTGTTGCAAGGTTTATATTTCTTATAAAGCCCAATGTAGATGAAAGGTGGTTGTGCCTTGGCTTTCACAATGTGTTCACCTTTGCCCAATATTTCGAAATGTTTCCACCTTTCACAATATGCATGCCCTCCATTGCGTTTTTTAGTGGTGGGTACAACTTGAGGGTTAAAAAATTCCCTTTAGCATTCACTATTTTTTCGCACCTGTTCTTTCGATGCTCATTGATCCTCCTCTTTGAGTTTTTCTTGCATTTATAATGCACACAAATAAATTCCTTCCTATCCTCTCAGTAATGATTGTGACATTCTTGAAATAATTGCAACCACTTTTCACGAATGTATGTCTCTACAAATAATCTTGTTTATCTTCACATTTTTTACTATCAACACCAATGCTTCACTTTCCATATTTCCTCTTATCAATCACCAATAATTGGACTTTTGACCTAAGAAAAATCAAAGACCATTTCAAGCTCCCTTGTTCACGCACAATGTGTTATCACCTCATGCTCATGTTGTAAGAAAGTAAACCAGAAAACTTGGAGCACTAATAGAACTAACTAGACCAATAAAAAAAACTAAACCCTAACTGAAACATGGAATGTGCCTCTTCCTTGTAAAGGATGCCATGTAACCCATCTTTGCTTAAAATCAATTCCTACCTAAACTTTAAAACCCATTCCATTATTTTCATTAATGGTCTTAACAGAATACTCTAGCAAAAAAATACAAAGTGCTTGTGGATGTGGGGAAAGGTATAAAGTGGTATACCCTGATGCCCCATTAATGGGCATGGATGGAGTTCAGAAGGGGGCACATGCACCATTTGGGCATGGCCGAAACCTGCCATGTTTTAGAGGGTGTTATGTTTTGGGGCTCACCTTGCCCAGGCATCAAAACCCATGCCAGGCCACCTCAAAACTAATGATGCATTTCGGACATGTTGCTGAAATAATGTTGGGGCAATAGTTTCAGAGGAGGTCACAAAATGTAGCAAGATTCTTGAAAAAAAATTCACTTTCATTCATTTCTGACCTGTAGCCAGATTTGGCTAATCCATCTCGTGGATGATTGCCAATTTTGCTACATCGCAAAATCCAAACACAAAAAAACCCTGACACTCATTGATTGACTTTTTTCAAAAGAGAGATCCCCAACTTTCAATAATGTTTTTCTTTTATTCGTTTTCGTTTTTTTGGTTTCTTGGTGTGTGGTGGTTATACATAATTGTAGCTTGTTGTGGATGGGGAAGATTGCTTGGGATTTGGGAGGTTGCAATTTCTTGCTTTCTGTCGGCACATAGACTGCAAAGAATCTGTGTACGAGTGTGTGTTTTTAGGTCATTTGTGAAATGAAACTGGCCCCGGATGTAGCACCAAATCCTCGACCCAATATTTCTTCTTCTTCTTGCATTGCTTTGCACAGCGAGAGAGAGAGAGAGATTGTGTGTATAGCAACTTTGTTTCAGAAACGTTTTGGAACGAATTCGTGTTTTGGAAGGAGATGTTTTGGAAGTTTTGTGTGATGATATTTGCTCTTACTATTTCATCAGTTTTGTGTCATGTTTTTGTACGCAGGTGAGCTTTGAGGAAATTTCATCTCTTTCCCGGTGGATTTTGCAGGCAAAGACGCTTTCGATCTCAGTAGTAAGTATGTTGGATGCCCCATCCATTCATCATTCTTGTTTATTTTTTCATCTCTGGATCTGCATATTTCTTGTGACAAAAAAAGATTTTGAAGTCGTGGCTGAATCTTTTTGCATTGCTTGAAGTTTTGAATTTCCGCTTGAGGAGAAATTGTGTCGCATGTTGTTGCGTATGTTATTGTATTTTTGTTGCTGTTGTTCTGGTGGTTGTTGTTTTGCCGAAGGTGGATCAAGTTGTGGTTGAGATTTGTTTGTTTTATTGGGGTTTATATTGGGGGTTTCAGGGTTTGCAAGATTTGAGTCCACTGCTTCTGGTTTAGTCTGTCCATTTGTTATTTTTCAAACTGACTGGAGCCATTTCCATTTCCACTCTAGAAAGGCTCTCCCTAAGGAAAGGAATCTTTGAATTCTTACACGTTTCATTCAGAAATGCAGCAGAAACCAACTCCGCATGAAGTTCTGCTCATTGTGAGCAGATGATCATGTACTGATCTGCACATATCAGCTGGAGCTGGTGAATTTGGTAGGGAGTGATGGCAGAGGAAGCCAGTGGGGAGTGATGAGAGTTTATTACTGCCATTCATGACCAATCTGAGGGCTGATAATTTGTGACTGACTGACACTCACAAGGTTATGATTGCTCTCATTCTTGTCATGTTTGTTTAGGTTTTTCTGACGTGTCATTGTGGAGGTTTTTCTCTGCAATCTTGTAGATATATTTTGCTTTGATTGTGAACTCCATCATTGTCTATGGGATGTTGATGTCCTGTTCCTTAAGGTTATGGACTTTTCCAACAGCTTGGAAAGCGGATTGGGCTAGGCTTGTTGGAATGCTCATAAGATTATGATTGCACTCTTTCTTTTCATGTCATGTTGGTTTTGGTTTTGCTGGAACTGACAGAAACAGTCATCTTCAATGTGTGTTGTTGTTGTGAAGTTTTCTCTGCAATCTTCTACATATGTTCTGCAGTGGCTTTGGTGGATGTTCTGCATCCAAGTTGTCACCGGCTATGTGTTCAAAGGATATGTTCAGGGTGCAGGAGGCCTTAACCACTATCCTCTCTGTGCCTTAGGCTTAGAAGCTTTCTTGTACAGGGACAAGCTTAACTGAAATGAAACTTGCTGTCACAAGTTTGTTGCAGCTTGAATAAGGATAGTCGTTAAGGCTTGAATGAGGTTCATGGGGATGCTTTGCATTCTCTGAGATTTCTGAAAGGAAATGGAAGACAGGGTTGTGTCCCCTGTCATTTGTTTATTGTGGGTGAAATGCTGAATGAAAGAATGAAGCACATTCACTACAGGGCATGGTGACCAAACAAAATGAGCTCAACACATACAATGCAGGGAGAGCTTATTGTTGACCAGGCATGCTTTCCTTAGCCCAACTTCAGATAGAAAGTCTGGTATTTACCAGTGGGCTAGTACTGAGCTTCATTACAGAAAGGTGGCTTCATTTTCTTGGTGACAGTTTCCAACATCTCAATCAACTGTTAACTCTCTCTTTCTTTTTCCTCCCTTGGTTGTTGCTGCTGTTACATTGCTGACATACAGAGTCAGGATAAATTGAATCTGAATATAGCCATGGCCACAAAGGTACTTGGAAACATGTCTTCTCTTGTCCACCTTCACAGTAGGCATCCTGCAAACAAAAACTTAACAATACCAGTACGTCAGTTGTGCACACATCATACAAGCAGTTTGTAGATGTGCTTCTTGATGTCACATCTAGACTTTGCTACCATCATAGATGTTGCTGTTGATGGTCACTGAACATGTGAGACTGGTATTTTTTCCCTCACCATGTTTTGGTTCTAGTGTGTTCTTTCTAGTTGTTGCCTTTTCCTGTCTTCCTGGTGCAGCTTGCTGTTATGGTCTCTGGATGTTGAGTTTGAAATCTCATCAACTTTAGTATCATGTCAACAGGCAACTTCCAAGTAGTTTGACTCAATCTAAGTACGAAAGGTTTTAGCATGATAATCTCTTTCCCAAAATTAACAGCTTCATAAGTAGTGCAAAATAAAAATCTTCTTGAGTTACCTCTACTTACTGTAGTCCTTGGAGTCTTGGAGTTCATGGACCACTATGCTGGCTATTGACGTACCCTGTGAAAGAGTATTAATTCGTTTTGTTAATGAATGAAAGAATGGTGGCTGACTGAGCCATTTGCCACAGTCAAAGTTCATTGGCAACATATCAAAACTTGAGCAGCTGCACAAAGAAATGCTCCTACAGTGTATGTGCCAACAGGGCATTCAAAACGTTTTATCCTCTAGGACTGACTGCCCATATCCCAGCCCCAGGAATCTGCCTAGGTTGTATGTACTTCCTATGCTGTCTATACTCATAACTGGATTCTGCTGAGAATCAATTTGCGTTAGTGCAATCACCACCCCTGGACACACAACCCTGCCCTTCAGAAAACAAGAGGTACTGATCAATGCCTGACTTGCCTCATTGAATGCTGCATACAAACTGTGAAGTGAAGCTTGTATGGAGGTCAATTTTAGGGTTGAGGTGGTAGTTGTTCCTCTGGGAAGTAGGTGTTAATGAAGTCTTGGCCAAGTGACAACCCAGTGCTGTTTTGTCCCGACATGGATTCAGTGCTCCACCCACTATCTGGTTGCTCAAATATTTGATCATATGACAGCTCCGGCTGTTGTCTTAAACTCAACTGAGAAGTGCCTGTTGCAAAGGCACTGGCCTGCTGTTGCTGCTGCCCAGACATATTCTCTGGCATGGTGGGAATTGCCTGCTGATCTTGTGAACCTTGTAGATTGCCAGACTGTACATGTTCAAATCTGTACTGGATCATGTTTGAAGACCTAGTTTGTTGTTGCAAGACATTTGGAGAGTGATATGGGAAACCATAATCTGTGGGTGGTGTGGTTGGAGCTGCAAATGTAAATCTGTTATGCCTTTGCCACAAAATTTGTTGTTGGTCATAGGTCATGGGTTGTTGCATGGAATCAGGACTTAAGTATGTCATGTGAGCTGGAGGCAAATTAGAAGGTGGCTGTGGGAGAGTTGTAGACATTTGAGCACGGTTAGTCATGGGGATCAAAGGGATGTTGTGCAGACTTGTGGAAGAGGTTGGAGGTCTGTGTGCAGCAGCACTCCAATTGCTGATATTTGAGGGTACCTGTCTCATTGAGTCCCCACCTGCCATTGATGATGTTGCCCATGATCTGGAGGGAGCAAGTGTTGACAGTGTCATGACAGTTGAAGATGGCACTGGCAGTGATGACACTGTTGTGGAAGAGGGAAGACTTAGAGGAGATGCCTCTTGTGGTTCTCTTGGAGGATGGTCAGGGAAATTCAGTTTAGCTCTAAGTCCCCTGAAATTTCTTGCTGCTGCATCGTATGCTAAAGCAGCATCTTCAGCAGTGTCAAATGTTCCTAGCCACACCCTTGCAGCTTTCTTTGGATCTCGAATCTCAGCTGCCCACTTCCCCCAGGGCCGCTGCCTCACTCCCCGATACCTGCGCTTCTTTACTGGTTGTGCTTCAGGTTGATGTGCAGCTGCTGCAGATGGCCCAGCCTCAACAGACTGCATTGATGATGCCTCTCTCTCCTCCCGAACTTGCACTTCCCTTTCTTCATACTTGATGGCAATTGCTTCTTCTGCACCTCACAGTTTACACAAAAACCAGTCTTTCAGTTGAAGCACAATTCAGCTCCTCTAAAAAACCCCCTGTGAGAAAGAGGCTCATACAATCCTAGCAGAGTGTGGAATCCATGCAGAGAATGCACGCTCTGCAGGTTACAAAACCCCTGGAAACCCTGGAAACCCTGAAAACCTAATTTTGCAGAACCCTACGGAAGAATTCTTGACCTTGACGGACTGCAAGCGAAGACGATGTACGCACTCACCTTTGGGTCGTCGAAGCTCTGGCAATTTCTTAGGCGCAGAATGGTAGTTAATATGAGGCTGCTGTGTCATCGATCCAGAGCTGTAACCTTGCCGTGCTTCCATTATCGTACTCGTGTCGGCGCGTCTCCTCGCTGCCTCTCCTGACGGTTGCCATGCCGCCGCGATTGCTCTCGCAGGGTCCACCCACCGTCCGTCGTACTCTTGTCGCTCCTCTGTTCGAAACCGCTTCTGTCCCGCTGTTGGTGCTACTTGCTCTCCTTCTTCTCCTCCTCCTTCTCCTGCCCTAAAATCCCCGTATTGCTGATAGTCTTGAGTCGACGGCGACGCACGGTGGCTTGAGCTGGGCGCTTCATAGCTATAATCTGCTGCGCCGTCGGACGAAGGAACCAGGTTCGAAGGCTGAGCCAAGGCAGACACCATGAGCGAGACTTCAGAGATTGGATCCGGCAGTCTCGGTTTTGTTCGGCTAACGGGAGTTCTATCGTAACTGCTGGAATCCGGCCGGGACTCACTCGCTTCCAGTTTGTCTAATCTTCGCTGTTGCTTTTCCTACACAGAATTTTGCATAATCAGTCCCAGTACGTCCTCGACGAACTCTGCTCTGGAACTCTCATCCCTTCAGGCTCCCCGCTCTCTCTCTCCCCCCCCCCTCTCTCTCTCTATTAATTCCGCTTTCTGCGGCTGATGGTTATAGCCGCCTCTTCCCTTGAGGGGCACGTTCTTCTCTATTCAATCGACGCTAGAACATAAGCTCTTTGGGGGGGAGCAAGTACACACAATTCGTCACCTTCTCTTGGGCGGCGTAGGTATAATTCTCACAGCTTCGAAAGATCATAAATTCACACATGCAGCAGCTTCTACGTAATCTGCAAAAGTTTAGCAAAACAAGCTTGCTTCCCCCTACTAGTGGCAGTACTACTGCTGGATTTATTTGGCGACATAACTGATTCAGGTCACGCAAACAACGAAACACCCAACAAGACTAGAGCAGCAACGAGCAGCAAAGGGAAACCGATTCCTGCAACGCAGCTCTGGTCGGCAAATTCTCCGTCTCAAAGTTTTCTAGAGTTTCGTTGCCGCTGCGATCAATTTCGCGACTTTCGTTGCCGCCCACGTCAAGTTTCCAAATTAAGCAACACCTTTTTTTCCCGTTTTCCTCTAGTCAAGTGTAACCTTTCAACAACAACTCCTACAGGGGGCAAAAACAAATAAATCGATAAATTCAAAGTCAAGAGCCCAATTCTCCTTCTGCACGAACAAACAAACAACCAAGTCCAACAACAAAGAAGAAAAAGCAAAGAGATAAAAGCAAAGGCTAGATATAATACTACGAATGAGCTGCGTTGCGTTCGTGGAAACGTTTTCTTCTTGTGTTTTACAACCCCCTCTCCTTCGCTGAACCCCTCCCAGCTTTACGTCAAGAGCACTCCACCAAACTCACGGCTGCTTCAGCAGACTACCACGTATATAACTAACCAAACAAACTGCATTAATTCAAATGAATTATCTCGTCAATTCATCTCTGCCTCTGTCTCTCTAAATCTCTGTCTGTCTTGTGTCTGCGTGTGCTGGTTTTGAGCACCATCTCTATCATGTGTTCTTTCGTTGCAACAATTTTATTGGTAAAATTTGGCCGGTGCCAGTTAGTTTCTGAACAAAACATAGGTAATGGGGGAAAATAAAAAAACAGAAAAATCTAAACAGTTTGAAATACATGTATATATATATACGAAACCTGAAGCACAGTTGGAGTTGCATTTTAAAAACTATATACTATACGATCGATCGAGAGCCTGTGTCTAGTACAATCTACAGATATCTATACAAGTTGAATTCTTGTGGAACCCACCCACCTACATTCCAGTATCACAGAAGTATCTAGTATCGCTACCTATTGTGCATGAATTCGTTCCTTACCTAGTAGTGCTGGAAGATGGGGGTGTTGTCTCATTCCTGTCTTGTAAGCAGAGTATAATCATTGTGGGTCAAACTAGTGTCAAACTCTATGAAGGTTTTTCCATACTAAAATTCAAGAAAATTCTTGCACTCTAGTAATTGTGTGTGTGTGTACATATGTATGTTTGGATTTTTTTCCCCCCAAACATTAGGTTTAGGGTGGAAAGTCGTTTTTTCCTTTCCCCCCCCCCCCGCCCCCCCCATTGTGACATTAGTTTGCTTGGATTGCTCTTTGGCGTGTTTCACGAGTTTGCTTATGTTTTAAAATTTTCTCTTTTTTTCTCTCTTTTTTTTTTTGGGGGGGGCCTTATATAAGGGGGGGATTTTGTTGGTTACGTCTTCTCTCGTGGGGCCGTCTCCGTTCCTTAACGCGTCGGCTCCGTCCAAGGCGAGGGGACCTGCACTGGAATTTTCTGGGACGGTTTTTAAGGGTGACACGGGGCTTGGGGTTTTAACGTTTTAATGGGATGGGGACGGACGGACGGACCAATAGTAGACGAGAGTGACTTGTAGGGTTCTGGGAAACGGATACTGCTGGTTAGGGGCGCTAGTACTTTCCCAATCAGCACGTTTTGGTCAAATTTGAAGGTCAACTCTAACTAATTTTACTATTGAACACGAGCTTCAATATTTAAAATAAAGGGGATTTTTCCTAATATACTTTTAAAAACCTATCTAGGCTCTGAATATTGTTGAAAGGGAATTTCAAGCAATGTCCATCCCTAAACAATAGAAAATGAAAAAACTATGAATGAAAAAAAAATTGTCATGTTTTTTATAAGGTGAAACTAAAAAGTGCCCTTTCCCAATAGTTCATCATCTGTTTGTTTGTTTGTTTATAGTGCCACTTTTCAACATTACACTTGGGAGCATACATGAAAACCCTTTTTGGCATCTCAACTTATAGGTTAGTAGAACCTCGATTTCAGCCTATCCCACTTCTTCTCCAAAAGTTGGAAGGATTCAATAACTCTTTGGAAATCTTTGATTGATCATTGGAGCATGGACATTTCTGTCACCAAAATGGGGTATCAACTGGTAAAACCTCATGGGCACAGTTTTGTTTTGTTTTGTTTTGTCCCCCTCTCATTTGGTGATATCACAAATTTGGAAAAAAAGTTCAGAAAAAAGAAAATTTAGTCAAATTTACACTAAAAATAATCCCCCAATCTTTATTGCCAAAAAACAACAAAATTTGTTCCCATTCTAAGTCATGAGGCTTTGGCAAAAAGTGCCTGTAATTTCCATCAATGATAGTAGTTTATGAAAGAGAATTTTTCAAAGTAAATTCCGGCCAGGGACCTGTAATCTTACATCAAAATTGATATTCACTTTGTTTTGATAAAGCTCTCAATATGTGGAGTTGAAATCAATTTAATTGATAATTTCTTACATCAGGCAGGGAATGAGAAAAAGTCAAATGCTTTCATGAAGTTAAATTTAAAATATTTGAACCTTCTAGTCTTTCTATGTGCAGCAATGACAAAAGAAAAATGTTCATTTTTTATGAAATGTTTCAAAATTTACTTTTAAAATCACTTCTGGCTTTTGAACAATACAACTTTCTTTTCACTATGGTAAAACTAAAATGAGCCCAAGAAAAAAAAGTTCACTGATCCCATTTAGGTAATGTCTAATCTTCTACAAATCATTAAGTACATGAGATTTCCTAATAGTAGTATAATAAATGAGTAACTTCATTTTTTCACATTCTTGCCAAACTTTAGGGCACACATCTTTTTAAAGCTTGCTATTATAAACAAATCTGGTATTTATTACCATACTTTCAACCATATTAATCTTTTAAGAATTCAGCATCTATGCATTTAGACTAACTTTGATATTTCACCAATTCTTGTTGAACATGAAATATTTGTCTGCATTGCCAATACTTAATAGATGTTTATTCAAACTTCTTGAAGAGGTTATCATAAGTTTGTTTCAATAAAACAAAGTCATTAGAGACCAAGATAGGATCATTAGATATGATATTCATTGCTACTAGTGTAGCTTGTGCCATTGGCCCAAGTGTGAACACATTTTTAATTTTTCACATTTTGATAATTGAATTTTTAAACTTTTTGCAGTGTGAACATATTGAGGGGTCAACTGATTTTTCTTTCCAAACCCATTTTTTGCAATTTGTTTGAATTTCAAGCAACAAAATTCACTCAAAAATCAATATCTTCAACAACTTAGCTCTGAAAATTGTGAAATAAACTCTATTAAATCTGACTTTTTGAGGGCTTTCCAAGAACACCAAGAATCCTTCCAAATTCCTATATTTTTTTCAATTTTGATTTTATTTAGTCTCCAGTGAGAAAATTGTTCAATAATCAATAGCTTCCACACCATAATTCCAAACAGTTTCAAACTAAGTTGGTGCACCCCTACTCATTAAGAGCTTTCCAAAGATACCAAGAGCACAACACTTTTGGGAGATCTCAAAGTGACAAAACAAAACAAGATGTGCTATACACAATGGCCCTATCATTTATGTAATATCAAAAATAGATATTGTATGGTAAATTGGTCATAGCTAGAATTGATTTTATTTTTATTTTTTTTCAATGTACATCATCATGTTGTTGTAAAAGAAAATTTGTCATGATTGCTATGTTTTTCCTTTTCTTTTACTTCACATTAATTATGAGCAATTCAAAAGTGATCTCAGAGTAAATAGTGACATGTTTTAGGAACCTAACTAAACATTAAAAAAATTGCAACCAAACCAAAACCAATAGGAAAATGTCACAATAGGAATTTCAATTTTTTTGAAACCTAGTGACTTTTTCTTTAAAGAAATGGAGTATGTGATCAAATATTCCCTTTCCACATTTGTTTATTTTCCTATTTGTGAAAATTTTCACACCAAAACAAACCTTCTTATGACATGCAAATTTAAGTGTTTCCAATCACATTGTCACATTTTGAAAAAATTGCATGAATTTTTTTCGTAAGTTATGGATTGGTGACAAAGTCATTTGGGGATGGTTGTACAATTTTGAAGGTGCTGGACAAAAAAATGTCGTAAGATGAATGTGCATCCTTTTACAAACAAATTAGGATGAATCATCTCACCTAGTTTCTGGGGGCCAAAATCCCTTGAAGCTATTATAATCTATAGTGATTCTCAACACAATATCCCTCCTTTACATGGCAGGGCCAATAAACTACCTTGCTTCATATATAGATGATCACAAAGGAGTTACCATGAGTTCTTTTGAAATAGATGTTTTGATTAATAAAGCTCCTTTTAAACTCCTAAAGTTGAAACACAAGTCAATATTGTATTTCCATATAAGTATTTCAAAACTTGTTTGCAAGTTGGATTTATCCATAGTCATTTTTAATCACCTTGAGCCTTTTAATTGGTCCACACGAATCTATTGTGACAAATTGCAATGAAAAACTTTGTGTGCAAAATAATCTTCACTTTAAACAAATGTAATAATTGCATGAATAAATTTCACTCATATAATGAAAAAATATATATCAATACAAACAATATCACATGAGTATTTTTTTCCCACCAAATGAGTCATGTGTTCTATTGTACATTCTACTTATCTTTCAACACCCATTTGCAACCAACAAAGTAATGACCAAATGACACTCCTAATTTGTTTATTCTTCAAAACACATGAATTCATAATGTCTTTCCAATGTAAAAGATCCTTTGATTCTATTGTTTTCTAAAAACTTGAAACTAAATTGATGTTGATGTTGTAAGAAAACAAATCTAACATTGAATGATTTCAAAAATTATCATAGAATTTTACTATTCATCCACACCTAATATGTTTCCATCTCTATCTTCTTTTGATGCCCTATTAGAACCTTTGAGTACATAATACTAAAGACAAATTACATTCTCTAAAACTCTTCAACTTCTCAAATACAATGCAACAATTTATGATGACATTTTCATTTTCAAGGTTATATAACATGTGACCTTCATGTCTTTTCACATTGATTTTTGATCTTTGTCAAATTCATTTTCACCTCCCTATGACATGAATTAAACAACATAACTAAATACATTAATTGAACCATACATTGTTTGTTGTCATTCCAAATCTTCTAAATTGTTTTTGCTAAAAGATGCAAGACTATAAACAAAATTTTAAATATATACAATCATGCCACATTTTCTCCCCAAAACATATTTTCCATCAAATTCCTTTTGTTGTAACATTATTTCACACATTTTCGACAAGTTGATAAATGTTCCTTATTACAACTCCATCTCATTCAAGTGTGCATGCATATTTCATTTCATTTCAAAACTAGTTTAAAATGATGCTCCTCATATCACCAGGTTTTTTAGCATTACTTAACATTAAATGTCCATTGTCCTGGTGGGTTGTAGCATTGTTAAAGAAGTGATGTTAGAAGTGGCAACCTAGGAAATGCTAGGTCTAGATGTGGCTAATCAGATTATTTTTATTTCAAAAAATGGTGAAGAAAAATACTTGAAAATCAAATTTTTTTTCCATTTTCCAAAAAAAAAAAATCAAGTTGCAAAAATTTGTGAAAAAAAAAACATTGCCCACCGTTATCACAATTCCTACAGGTTTTAATCACATCATGGGTTCCCACCAAATTTTTGAAAACCCTTAAACATGTTACGAACTCCAAATTGGATCTCCATTCTGTAGTGTCTAGATGAATGCTTATCTAGATACCTCATTCATGAGGGCTATAAAATGTTTTTATGATATTCAACTAGCATATAACCACACAAATTTCTATTGGACTAAATTAATAATATTTCTATTGTAAAACCTATGGGCAATGGGTTAATTACAAGAATATTTGTTATAACTCAATACTCATTATTTTTTAACTAACTAATACATTGATAACAAATTCTTTGTCAACTTTAAAATAGAATCACACCTTTAGTTTTAATTTTTAAAAATTAATAAATTAATCAAACACACCATCAACTTTAAATTACAAAATGTTTCATTACATTTTGTACATGTGTTTTGATGAGTTTCCATAGGAAGAAAACCCATATATTTCTCACTCAAATAAATAGAATATCAAAAAGTAAATGACAAAAAAATAGAATGAAATATACTCACAACTTATTCATGCCTTTAAACAAAGTTAATAGCATGTAGAAAACAAAATTGTCACCAATCAACCCAACTTGCCAATAATAGTAGTTTGCCAAACAACTTAAAGACAAAGAATGAAGAAAATACCCAGAACTTTAATGACTTGAATACCCATAATAGAGATAAAATCAAAGAAGCTCCCTTGTAGATCAAAAGCAATCAATCACTTCAAAGGATTCTCTACCTAAAATGACAATTTAGCTTTCTCTTTTTATGCAAAAAGAAAGTTAAATTGTATAACATTAAAGGCTTGTAAATTAAAAAAATAGAAGTCTATCGCAACAAATATTAATATACCATGGAAAATATAGGTCACGAATATTTGCCATGTGTGGGTAGCACAAAACCTTCCACACATGTGCTACCCCTCCAAATTATTTGATGAAATGTTGCAAGACTCAAGTGATAAAACAATTAGGGGAGGAAAATACCTTTCTTGGTCTAATAAAATTCCATTAACCTTGCATTGTGAACACCAACCACAAACTTTTTGCAACTTTTCTTTTCTAAACATATCTCCAAATTTGAAAAGGTTGGGTCAAAAGAAAAAAAAAAGTTGTATGGATAAAAGAAGGAGAAACATTGGACATATTTTGTGCACCTAATAACTAGATGTGATGGCAAATCATGTGGTATTGCCACTAGTAATATATTGGACACTTTGCTAGACCAAAGAATTATACTTCATTCTCATCAATCCACAAATTTACTAATGTTAGTTCATTGTAAAGGTGAAGGCCAATGTTGGGTGGTTTTCACTTTTTCAATGAGAACCTTTAAGGTTTTCAATTCGGTTCTCAGAATGAAAACCAAAGGTTTTCACATAAGATGATCTAACCTTCATAAAAACCTACCTATTAATTCTCTCCCAAATGAAAATCGGCTTTTTGAAAACCTCAAAGGTATCACTTGGAAGTTGAAGGTGATAACCTTTCAAAGTATAAAAATATGGGGGCACCAGTTTTTAGGGTGTTTAATTAGGATTAGGTTTTAGTTTGGGTGACACAACCTCTCAACGGCTCCTTTAGCATCTCCTTCAATAGGAGCTTCATGAAGAAGCCTCCCACTCTTCTACAAAACGAGGCCAAGTTGTAGCTTGGCCCCACTTCCTCACTCTTTTGTGTTTTTGCTTTTCCATGTCTCGTCATTTCGTCATGTTTGTTGTTTCATTGTGCTTTGCTGATCCTCCGTGCTTTGTTATTTTGTCATGTTTTGTTATTTCACCATGTTTTGTTGTTTTGTCATGTTTCGTTACTCTACTACTACTCACACGGACCTGCACAAAACCAACACAAGGTGGTTAATGCATAATTGGAGCACTTTTGGTGCTAGGACAAGCCATGGGCAAACATATTTACAAGACTCACCATAGCCCGAACTTGGGGGAAGCCACTACCTTCCCCCTTATAATATACTATGTGCCTCTCCACGAGGCACACATCCAAATGGTTTTTTGTCCCGGGACTCCCCCGAAATTGCCAAGGTTGGGACTCCCGCGACTTTGGGGCCCCATAACTTTGTGTGCAGACCTTTGATGGAGATAAGGTCTAAAAAAAAGTTGTAGCCCTTATTGAGAACTTTCTAACGGTATGTTGCACATCACTTGCACACATGGAAATCGAGTTGATTCCCAACTTTTAGTGTTCGGGAGTCAAACTGCCAATTTGACTCCCGACCTTTCTTTTCGCCATAACTTGTGTTTCAAATGTTTAAATGGGTGATGCAAGCCCATTTTAAACATCAACGTTTCAATAGCTTTCCAATGATATAAATAACTCTTTAAACCAATGGGTTTTGACCCCTACAATCATTCCCTAAAGATTTGGGAGTCCTTCGGGACTCCAACTCCCCAAGTGGGAGTTGCCTTGGGAGTGTGAGGGTTCAATCTCTCACACTCTCTTGCATTCCCAGGACTGTAAAATGCGTTCCTGGGTCTCCTTCTTGTCTCGCCTTCTTACAAGCCCTTTGCCTTGGTTGTGAGCCCAAGGTTAGGGTTACGACACATTTGATGTCCTTGAAATTAATCATAATTTTGTCACGACCAAATGGAATCTTGACATCCAACCTTTAGTCCTCACCCTTGCACTTTTTGGCAATGTACTTCCACTTTGGTATCACCTTGGATAGAAAGTAAGAACTTGCGATCATAACAAAGAGCCCTGGAAGTCTATTGTGGAATGATGCAGAATCCATCTTGGGCCATAAGAAGACAATGGAAAGTTTCCAAAAATTGAAGTCCTTGAGGAGTGAGCATTGTAGCTCCGCAGGGAAATGCTAAGTTTAAGTCCCTTAGAAGTTAACAAGTTCATCTCCCCAGTGAAGAAACAACTTAGGCTCCCCAAATATTTGAATTCCCAAGGAGTTGGTTGGGTTATGTCCCCAGGGAGCTATACATTTTAGCTCCCCAAGCAAACACCAAGATAAGATCCCTTGAGAAGTGACAAGTTTGGGTCTCTAGGGAGCCTAACTCGTTTATTTGAAGAGCTCACAAACTAGGTTACTCGAGGTCCTAAACTCCCAAGGAGCTAGCAAGGCAACATCCCCATGGAGTTATACATTTAAGCTCCCCAAGGAAATGCCAAACTTAAGTCCTCAAAGAACATCCACAATTCAACTACCTAGAGAGGTGTTAGTTTAGCTCTCCAACTAGCCCTGCAATTTAGTGCATTAGGGAGTTGAAATCATAGTTCCTTAAGAAATCTTGATGGAAATCAAAAAATTCAATTGCCATAAAATTAGACAGGCTATTAACCCTAATTTTTGTGATCAAGAATGCAAATTTTAGGTTGAAAGAATCAAGCCACACTTTCCAAACCAGTCCCAATTTTTGCACTTTTGGAACTAGCAAGGATTTTTTTGCCCCAATGTTCTTCTTTCCTTAGTAATGGAAGTAGGCCCCTCATGGTTTGCTTTTGAGTATGGTTCATATTGTGTCCCTTTCTTGGCTTTTGGGTCCTTGGAGGCCTTCGAATGGCCTTGAGTTGACCACCTTCCCTTCCCAGGTTCAACATATGCCTTTAAGGAAACAGGTTGCTTAGGACTAAACTTGGTTCTTTTGAGTGTTTGCGCATCATCATGCCCTTCACCATCAAACTTACAATTAATAACATAGAGAATAGATGGGCCATTTTGGTTTGGTTGCCATATCGCAAGGATGGTTAACTTAACATTCCTATAATTGTGCATTGAAATTGGGCTGAACAATTGGCATGGTGTCAAATTTAGGGGCAATGGAGGAACCAACATTTTGTGGTGTCTACGCCAACCCATCTGCACAAGTGTCCTCAACTGGACCTACCGAAACAAGGTTTTGAAGTGGTATGTGCAAAATGTCAAAAATCCAAGAGTCCTTTAGTTACACCAAAAGAAGCTTAAACATCAACCACTTTTTCCCCACCTAGGGCCTCATGGGCTTCTACTTAGCGTTATCCTTGTTAGTAATCTACCTTTTCTGTTCCACTTGCTTGACATTCTCCTCAACTCTCTCTATTGAGAATTCAAACTCAACTAGTTAAGTTTCATTAGTTACTCGAGTAGGAAAGTAACTAAGTTACTTTCACAAGATTGAATTACTTTCTTCACTTATATTAATTTGGTTATTTGTGGTTTGGTCTTTTAGTTAAATACTTTGGTGTTGATGGTTTAATTTTTTTTTCTTCATTACACAAGTTTGTGTATTTCATGTGACAAGAACCTTGAGGAGTTCTTGATGTTATGTTTCGTGTTGTGAACATCATGTTGTAGTTTCCTTTCAATAAAATTTATGTTTGCACTTGAGTAGATCTCTTATTTGTTAACATGGTATTAGACCTTAGGTTGTTGAATGAAAAAGTTGAAAGAGATCTAGAGCTAGAAAGTCTCTAGAATTAGAGCTTGAGAGTCTTTAGTAATATCATAGGAGTTTTTCAAGTGCAAAAAAGAAACGGGGAAAGAAAAGAATGTGACAAGAAAGAAAAGAGGTGAGAGGAGATCAACATATCAAGGTTGTGAAAATCAGATCTTTACATCTACATCTAGATCTACTGTGAAAATATCTTGGAATGAAACTTCGAAAGATTATAAAAAACTATAAGACACTTTTAATCTCAAATTTTCAAAAGAAAAGGATATGTTTTGTGAGAGTTATGAGCCTTTGAAGACTTTGTGCCATATCTGGTTTTTTGGTCATATCTCCTTTGTTTGAGCTTTTTTGAATCTACAACTTTGGGATCATATAGATCATAAAGGAATATATTTGTGAGACAAATTTCATGTCATTTGGATTTGTATTGAGAGAGATCCAAGCATTTAAAGTTTTAGTGTCAATTTTGAAGTCAGTTCCTTTTGAAAGTGATAACTCTCTATTATCATCATCAATAGAGCTGAAATTTTGAGCAGATATAGAAGATAAATATCTTATGTGTCCCCCAAAATTTTAAGGAGTTTGGAGTTGCTAAGAACAAGTTGTAAGTCATTTTGTGTTTAGGTCCCAGTTTGAGGTGACTTCAAGGAAGTAGCAAGATCTTTCATTTTATCAAGTTAAATGAGCTAAAATTTTGAGAGAAGGTAGTAGACATAATTGTTCAGGTTTCACAAAAATTTTAGATGGATCCAAGGTCATATGTGAACAGTGTAGCTTTGCAAAGTTGTTGTGACGAAAGTTTGTTTTCAGAAGACATCAAAATAATTTTTTGAAGTGGAGCAAATATAACTTGGGAGAACTTGAAGAAAGGAGTTTGAAGATTGAAAAGCGCAAATACATTATCAAGACCTTCATACAAAAGTGTGGTATGTAATCATGTACTTAATACCATACAAAATATTATACGAGATACATACATATAGGTAAAACCTATGTATAATATAAAATTTCGTATAATATTCAAGACATACATACATATGCAAGGTCCATCTTGTTCAACCCTAACCCTAACCCTAACCCTAATCCTATAAACCTAACGAAAGAAAACCCTAATCTCAATCCCAGAAACCCAAGGAAGGAATTAAAATCATTTGTGAAACCCCAAGAAGACATTGAGTGTTACCTTGAGAGATGGCGGACGGTCTTTCTCAAATTGCAATTGAGAAACTAGACAAGAACAATTTCCAAGTGTGGAAATTTTGGATTATGAATTTTTTGATAGGGAAAGGCTACTGGGAATTCATAACTGGTGATGAGAAAGAACCTCCTCTCATAGAAAACCCCACACAACAACAAATTCAAGTTAATAAAACTTGGCACAAAAAAAAAGGAAAGTTTTGTATTGGCTTTTTGTGAGTGTGTCCGATTCCATGATTGTGCATATTCAAGATGCAAAATCACCCAAGCAAGCTTGGGATACATTAATGAAAATGTATAGCACCAATACACAAGCCCGCAAAATGCAACTCAAGCAAGAGTTGCATAATTTACAGAAAAACAAAATCAACATCAATGACTATTCTACAAAGGTGAAAAACCTTGCCGATGTTTTTACATCTATAGGAGCCCCTGTAGATGATGAAGATTTAGTGGGTGTCACATTTAATGGACTTGGAAAAGACTATAGCCAGTTTCGTACTTCAATTGTAATTTGAAAAACATTTCCAAACTTCCAAGACTTAATAACACTACTTATAAGTGCAGAGATGAGAATTGTTGGTACTTCATCCAATGGAGGATCACAAGAAAGTGTTTTCTACTCAAATACTAATAGAAGTAGAGGTAGAGGTGTTAAAACTTCATTTCGAAGTCGACACGAAAGTTCGCATGGTGGACATCATCAACATGAAGGTCAAGCTCATGGAGGTGGACGAGGAAACTTTGGAGGAAAAAGAAGTCGTAAAGGTTGTGATGGAAGTCATCGAGGTCAAGAACCAAATAATAATTCAAATTGCTACTACTGTGGGAAACATGGGCACATGGCGAAAAACTATTATCAAAGGGAGCATGATGCACGAAATGGAAAAAGTTGCAACAAGGGAATTATGCATCAACTAACAATCAAGGTGATGAACAACTGTTTGTGATGTAGCACATGGAAAATTCAATGATAGGAGGTGTATCAGACAACATTGTCTGGTATGTGGATTCTGGAGCTTCAAACCACATGAATAGTCATGGAGAATGGTTTAGAGATACAAAGGATTTGAAGACACTGGGGTTTGTGGAAACTGGTGATGACACTACACATCCCATCACACAGATTGGCAAGGTGCCATTGTCCATGCAAGATGGGCAAACAAAGTACTTGAAAGATGTACTTCATGTTCCAAACATAACAAAAAATTTGGTCTTCGTAGGCCAAATGGTGGAACAAGGTTTACAGGTGACATTTAACCTAAATGGATGTTTTGTGGAAGACATGAAAAACCAAAGCAAATTGATTGCAAAAGGGGAAAGGAATGGACGAATGTTCACCTTGGATGCGAACATGCTTGAGGTGAATTCCATGTTATTCACACATGGAAAAGGAGCTGGAGACATTGAAATTTAGCACAAGTAGGTTGGCCATGTTAATCTCCAACATCTTAAGCTGATGGAGAAACATAATATTGTTGGAGGTCTTCCCAAATTTGGAACAGAAGAGGTGATGTCAGAAGTTTGTGAAGCATGCCAATTGGGGAAGCAAGCTAGGCATCCATTCCCAGCACAAACAATTCATGTAAGTTACAAACCTTTGGAAATGATCCACTTAGATCTGTGGACCATGAAGACAGAATCCATTGGAGGATGCAAGTATTACGTGAGTTTCATTGATGACCACACAAAGAAGATGTGGGTTTCCTTCATGAAACACAAAGGTGAAGTGTTTCAACATTTTTTGAATTTCAAAACAATGGTGGAGAAGGAAAAGGGTGTGAGCATCAAGTGCCTAAGGTTCGATGGAGGGGGAAAATATTTTTCAAATGAATTCAGTGAGTATTTGAATGAGCATGGAATTCAAAGGAAGTACTCATGTAATTATCCCCCATAGCAAAATGGAGTTGCTGAAAGGAAAAATAGACACATTGTAAAAATAGCACGTGCCATGTTAAATGAAAAGAATTTGCCAAATTACTTTTGGGCTGAAGCGATAGCAACTGTAGTCTATATCATGAATCGAACACCCACAGTGGTAGTTCATGGCATGATAACTGAAGAAAAATTCACAGGCAAGAAACCAGATGTCTCACACCTTAGAGTGTTCGGTTGCATTGCATATGTGCATGTTCCTCATGAGAAGAAATCAAAACTAGACCCAAAAGTTGAAAAATTTATCTTCGTTGGATATTCCTTAGAACAAAAGGGATATAAATGCTTCAATCCTTCCATTCGGAAGTTGTAAGTGAGGAGAGATGTTGTGTTTGATGAAATGGTTAGCTGGTATTCACCATTGAAGGGAGCAGAAGATGGAAAGGCTAGATGTCGCAACCCTAGTTTTGGGCTCACGACCAAGGTTAAGGGGTTGTAAGGTTGCGGGCCAAGAGGAAGGAAGCCCGGGGGTCAAGGAAGGAAGCCCAGGGGTCAAAACGCAATGACTTGTGGCGTTCTTTATATCATTGGAAAGTTCTTGAAACGTAGATGTCTAAAATGGGCTCGCATTGCTCATTCAGACATTTGAAGCACAAGTTATGGCCAAAAGAAGGGTCGGGAGTCAAACTACCAGTTTGACTCCCGACCACAAAAAGTTAGGAATCGACCCGATTTACTCAGCTTTAGGGGGCGTGTCACATATTGTTGGAAAACTCTCGACGAAAGCTACAACTTTGCTTTGGACCGCGGCTTAATCGGAGGTCTGCTCGCAAAGTTATGGGGCTCCAAAGTCGCGGGAGTCCCAACTGGCGGGATTTCGGGACTCCCACTCGGGAGTCCCGGGAAAAAGAGCCATTTGGATGTAGCCTCCGTGGAGAGCTGCAGAGTATACTACAAGGGGGAAGGTGGTGGCTTCCCCCAAGTCCGAGCCGTGGTGAGTCTTGTGTGTCTGTGTTGCCCATGGCTCGTCCTAGCACCAAGGGTGCTCCAACTATGCACTAACCACTTTGTGTGGGTTGTGTGCAGGCCCGTGTGAGTGAGTGAAGCTTGTCAATTCTTCCTAGTCCCATCCTGGAGCTCCAACGCCCCTCTACCCCTCAAAGTGTTATGAGCTAAGGAGCGTGCTCCAACTCCTCCTTCTTCCGCTGCTTTCTACTTGGACTCACATTTGAGTCCTTTAAGGAGTTGGGAGTGCATCATTAGAAATGGTGATGTTTCATCAAATGTGGAACAAGAATCACAATTAATTAATGGACCACAAGAATTTTCAATTAGTGGGTCAAGTAGCACTCCATGGAAAGGAATATTAAGATCTTTAAACATTGTACATGGTAGTTCTCAAACATCATCTAGAAATCCTCATGTAGATGATGAGTCAAGTGATTCAGAGAAGAGTGTGGGTGAAGAATCAAGAATCCTTTTAGTTATTACTCCTAAAGCTCGGATGGCCAAGAAAGTTTTGAAAACACCTGATAACAACAATGGAGTACAAAGATCCACATTTATCAAGTACCATGTACAAAAACTCACATATGATGGCTTTGTAGCTCATCATTACACATACATGGTGAAAGTTATACAAGAGGTTGAAACCACTTGTTTTGAACAAGCGGTTGCAAACCCTAAATGGGACAATGCCATGGATGAAGAGATGGCGGCTTTGGATGCTAATGCTACTTGGGAATTGGTAGCTTTACCAGAGGACAAGAAAGCAATTGGGTGCAAATGGGTGTATAAAGTCAAACACAATGCAGATGGATCTATGAGCAAATACAAAGCAAGATTGGTTGCCAAAGGTTATGCCCAAACTTATGGAATAGACTATGAAGAAACCTATAGCCCAGTTGCCAAAATGATAACTGTAAGAGCAATCATTGCTATGGCAGCAACAAAAGGATGGTCTTTACATCAAATAGATGTAAAGAATGTTTTTCTTCATGGAGATTTACATGAAAAAATGTACATGGAGCAACCACTAGGTTATGTGGACCAAACACATCCTAATTTGGTTTGTAGGTTGAAAAAAACTTTGTATGGCTTGAAGCAAGCACCTAGAGCTTGGTTAGACAAGATAGGTCAGTATTTTGTCACAAGTGGATTTCAAACATCCAATGCAAATTTTTCACTATATGTGAAAAAGACAGATCATGGGATTGTAGTCATAGTCAT
>Ga0116231_10003507_pt1 | contig 32524 bp, 31 predicted proteins | sample S1TSphgellanicum_2_FD_89695 | JGI IMG/M metagenome (GOLD analysis project Ga0116231, IMG submission 89695) | Host-associated microbial communities from peat moss isolated from Minnesota, USA - S1T2_Fd - Sphagnum magellanicum MG | ecosystem: Host-associated > Plants > Peat moss > Unclassified... | reverse complement strand
TTTTTTTTTTTTTTTTTTTTTTTTTTTTTTTTTCCAATTTTGTGATTTCGAAAATTTGGTGATTCTTTCTATTTAATGGGCATTTTTTTTCTCGAATTTACACTGGAGAATGAAAGTCCTCCATTTTTTTTTCTGTACCCACAGTGCTAGAAAGCGGGCAGCCGAAGCTGGATTCCGATTGCCAGCAAGTCATAAGTTAGTAGGACCACGACGCGTTGGAAAGCAGAATCCGCCACAGAATGGGGACAGGGCACCAGAATCGGCCGCATGCACAATCGGTAAGGCAGGCCGATTCTGCAAAATTAATTAGGCTGAAAAAAACAACCTAAAAACAACCTTTAATCATTTTGTCTCTTATTGTTAATATTTGCATCTTAAACTAATTCAAGGGCCATCAATTAATTGTTGAGTGATGTTTTGCATGCAACCATATCCATAAGTCTTAAAACTAAAATAAATAAATTGAACCTTCTTCCTATTTTGGATGTTCTGATTGATAATGATTTAGGTTTGGATATTGAATTGAAAATTATTTTTGCAAGGAATGTAAAAAAAGAAATTATTGGGGTCATTGATTACCTCTTTTTTTTCTTAACAAGATATGATGAGTGAAACGCTCACAATATGTTGAGTAGTTGCACACTAGAATGGACCACTTTTTGTGTAAGATGGCAGTCTTTTTTTGCATTTTTTTTTTTATACTGTGTCCTAAGTCAATTCTTTTATGAATTTTATAATAAGGGATTCAAATATATGATTTTTAAATGCAATCTAATTAGGTGGAATTTTTTTATTATTCAAAAATCAATGTTTTACACCAAATGGAAGACTTTTTATTATGCACATTCTATTTTGTTATAATACATAAAGGACATCAACATTTGCATGTTAATTATATCTTGTAACTTGCAACATTAGTTGTAAAGGTTAGTGTGAACATACACATATACTAGTTGTAAAATATTTGTAAGCTACAAAGAATATAATAAAATCCATTCATCAAATGGATGAATGAAACAATTAAAAATTATATTCATTTGACTAGTTGTAAAATAGTTGTAAATAAGTTGCAAAGGGTATTACTAGACATCATTTGTCGTGTCAACAAACAAATGAAAAGCCATGTTAACATTTCATTTGCCATGTTGGAATTTGTGTGGGAATTTGACATGGAGACCAATTACAAAGAAGTTGCATATAGTTGCATATGAGTTGCACCATATATATGGTATTGTATATGACAAAAGAATGTTTGGTGTAACTTTTGCAACTCTTGCAACTTGTCTGGAGTGACAACACAATTAGACGGACAATTTAGACTATCATAATTACAGATTTTTTGATTGTTCATAACATAAGATGTGAAGTCATATTCAATGCTAACATTGTAAAAAAAAATTTAATCCATGAACTACAATAGACTTTATTGAAAGTTGAAAATACAAATGAAAAATCTAGGCAATTCAATTTGCATTAAAAGAGTATTTCCCAAATCTAGCATTAGAGATTTCATTTTCCCCATCCAACACACTGAAACTGACACTGCAAATGGTGGGTGACCAATAGAAACAAACCACTTGGACCAACCACTTATCTAACAATTTATATATGAATCAACAGCGGGTATTGTTGTTTGCTGAGCCTTTTGCTTGCCTGGGTATCCTGAGTGAAAACGCCCACCCTATAACCATTTTGCTGAGCCAAAACGGTATGATTATGTAATGATGCTTGGGATTTTTGTACTAACCTATTTTCAATTAATATTGGCTGTTTAGTGCCATATACCCAGCACCGGTGGGGATGCTCTTACACACGAACCTACAACCATTTGGAAGGTGGGTAGCAGCAGTGCTCCTCTGGTATGGAGTTTTCAAACAAACTAGCCCGATCCTGCTACCACGCGGTTTTCCTTTTCCTGTTTCATAGCTTGGTGCTGGTACTGCCTACTTCTCAGAACCTTTCATACCAGTTTAGTACTGAGTATTGGGTCCAAAACTGATTTCTGTCGGTTTTTCTTTTACTTCCTCTCATGGGGTTTATGATTGAAAGTCACATCTGGTGGTAGAAACTGACAAAACGGTTTATTGTCACCACATCACACGTTAAAATCATAAATGGTTGTAAGAAAGGACACTCAATCTTGGGGTTGTGAAATAAAGAGATGTATTGCATGTCACCAAGAAAAAACCTTTAATCCACATTGCTTTTATTGGCTCTAGTATCATGTGAGTCCTTAGCAAACACGTGACCCTCAATCTTGGAAAGTTATGCAATAAAGCAATGCATGTAGGCCAGCAAGAAAAACTTTTAATCTACCTTGCTTTAATTGGTTCGTTATAGCATCATGCGAGTCAATAGTGTGTGAAAAGTCTCTACCGATAATAGTATACAAGCTCAAGAAACTAATGACTTGTGCAATAAAATTCTCTTCACACGTGAGTAGCTGGTGGACAAGGCAAACATAGTTTGGATGATCACTACCGATTAAATGCACTAGCCACAATAGCCATGGCAACTCCAGTCCCTGAACCAATAGGGCAAACTTCCACAACAACCATGCATGGGAATTTTTATTTTTATTTTTCTCACCCCCAAGATCCATCTATGGTAGTGAAAATTTAATCACAGGCTTGGTGACAGAATCCTCTCCCCACAGTAACCTATACGTCACATTAGCCTCGGCAGTGTTGACAAGACCCTCTATTGTTTGCAAATGTGACATGTGATGCAAAACATGGATTGATGCCAAGGTTGCAAGAAAAAATACCATCAAGAGGAATCTAGGTGGTCCTCATTTAACAACACACAAGGGCATTGTCATGATGTTCTTGGTACATTCATGGAAATGCTCTAAAATGTGAATTAGGAATTTCTTTTTCTAGTTCATCACTCCTAGCCACTAACTTTCACAAATGTGAGTTGAAGAAGATGAAAAATTAGAGAAAGTCAATACTCAAAAAAACAATGAATGGAAAGAAAGAAAGCCAAAAAAGAAAAAGAAAAAAAGGAATGGAACTTTCAAACAAACAGCAAAAGTAATGTTCCAGAACTGTGTCTATATTAATATAGAGAACCACCCTGAGTGGGATCAGAAAATCATGTGTAAAACCTTCAAATTCTTGTTTAAAGCTTCATAGTGAACTAGTTATATGTTCACTAAGGCAGGTACTCTTGAAAAGAATTCAAGGCACTGAATTGAACAATCTCATTCCAGCTGCAATTTTTAACCCTGTCTGTATACAGGTCTACCCAAGGGTCATAGTATTAGTGTAATACAATAGAGGGTTTGTGGAACGGGCTTCTGCCTAGGGGTGAAGAAAAGCCTATATGGCCAATGAGATTGTTTGAATGGGAGCCTTGAATTGTTTTGAGTTAACTTGAGTAAAGTGGGAGTTAAATGTTGCAATAGCCTCATAGGTTTGCATGTAGGTGGAAAGAAAAAGAGTTTGCGTGCTTGAGGCTAGAGATCAGCACTGGTGATGGAGAGTCTTGAGTGCTTGAGACTCAAGAGCACGTGCGAATAATTAATGCCATGGCACAAGTCCTAATGGCGGAAGAGACACGGGATTCCTTGTGGACCCACCCCTTGTGCGCACAAGAACCGCGTGCATGGTAATATAACATGGTGTGCACATACTCGCTCTTAACAACGTGCGTCTATTTCTCTTCTATAAAGCAAAAGTTGTTCCTGCTCTTGTGAATTCATCGGAGCAGCTGCACTAATTTCCTCTTGGTTCAGATCAATTGCACTGAGAAAGAAAGAAATTGCCTTGTTGCGAATTTTTTTTTCTGCATGTAGTTTGGTTGGGTGATCATCAGTCAGTCGTCGCTATTTTGTTTGTCGCCAATCTGCTCGCATACACTTCCAGGTCCGCGACTAGCTAGCTGGTCCAACGTGACAACGAGGCAGCTAGATCTATCATCCGTTACCACCACCTCTTTTTTCGACTTCCCAGAAGTTTGCAGGTATGTCAGGTGTTGGGGCCCTGTGTGTTGCACTCATTTCATTTTCTTGCAACGTAGAAACTCAGTTTGTGCTCCCTATATATTGACATACACCAGGATGATCAGAGCTCTAGAGTGGATTTTTTCATGAAATACAAGCGCGCAAATTATTAGACTTTGCGCATACATAAGGTTCTCTTTATTCATTAGGCTGATGTGATCAGTACACATCCATGTGACTCAGGTACATCGCCACACAGGCTCTGCAACTACTGCACTTTAAAGAAACGAAAGAATACGACGTCCTGCAAATTTGTTGCTGCTGCAGCTAGAAACTTACAGATATTCAGACGACAACTATTTGCTTAAGCTTAACTGTAAGGCTTTTCAAGCTGCAATGGGCGACGAAATTGCGCTCAGCGAAGCGATCAAGAAGCTGTCCAGGAATGGTATGCCAAACAGCCAAGTTTTCGTCCATTGGTGTACCAGCCAGCACATCAAGGGTCACTTAACCGCTCATGATCTAAGAAACATAACGAAGAAAGCACGCGACTTAGCTGATGGCAGCAACGATAGCGTGAGGGCGGATTTATGGAGCAAAAAGAAGGATGGCAAAGGCTTCTCGGATCCTTTCGTGCTGTTTCCGAGGACCATCGACAGGGTGATGTGCGTGATAAAGACAGAGGAGGCATCGGAGTTCGCAGAAAACAGCAATTTCACCAAAGTCCCAACTGCCGCCACCCGACACTCCAAGTACAAAGTGAAGGTTGGGTCCATCAACATAAATGTGTCACTGGATGATGATGGTGAGTTGATCATAAGATACAGCTACAAGGATGAAGCCAAGGTCGTTTGGAGGAAAGTCGTGGACAGCAAAGTTCGCAACAAAATATACGATGCGTTGCACTTTCTTTCCGAGTATGGTGGTACTTATGCCGACCCACCCAGCGATCTCAAGCCCCAATTGTTACATTCCAAAGGTATCCGTCAAATGTTCACCGACATTGCACACGGGGGGACTTTGTTATATGTAGAGATGCCCCATAAATGCATTGTGGTGTAATTAGTTATAAGTTATATGAATGACTTGTTGTTGGTGGACCAGAGGAGGAGGAGGAGGAGGAGGAGCCAATTGTTCTAGCATCCTTAAATTGTGTATTCTTGTTTATCTCTAGAGTCTTGTGTTAGAACAGCTCCACTGCCAGCAGCAATATGATGGCCTCTTACTCTACAATATCAGTTCCTGGATGAAGTTTTGGCTTTTATTACTGGGTGTCATGGGTATCTATCTATCGATCTAGAGTCTTGTGTTTTAAAGCAATAGCAATATGATGATGGAGGACGCTAGCTGTCCTCTAGTCCCATCAAACTTAGCTTTGTGCCTTGCAAGGTTTTTTTGCCTAAATTTTCATGATTCCTGTTGTTCTGATTCTCTATGCCCAAGAAAATAAAATAAAATTCACATGTTCTGTAGCTCCGCACTATTGTAGTTGATAGAGCATCCTAGTAGGCCAAGTTTTTGGTTATTTTGTGAAACTTGCCAGGTTCATTAAAGTTATCCATAAAGTCACCCTTTGTTTCACCCCTTACCTCCTCTACTTTCACCCCCTATCCCCCTCTTTTAGTGGTACCCATAAAATAAGAAAATTTTATTAATGAAAATTGAAAACTTAGCATTTAATGCACAAGGTTCAAGAGTAATTATAGTGTACAACACAAACGGGTTTAGGACTAAAATTATGTAAGTTTATTACATAGCTAAAAAAATCTATGTTTTTGATTGTAGAAATATTCTTTCAATCTTCTATTGTCTATGCATAACAAGATGTCTCCCCATTTTTCTATCATGGATTAAACATAAACATCAACCCCTTTCAAAATAAAAACCTTTCAAAACCAAAATTTTAATTTTAGCAAACTTTGCATTCATACAATAATTTTGTATAAGTGAAGGTGTTTTTCAAGGTCACTAACACCCACTTATATACCAACCAAAAGGAAACTAGTCAAAAAACTTCCTAAAGTTTATCCATCACATGGTTCCCCATATGATTTCACATAAAATAATCAAAAGGAAACAAAATTACATGGTCCCGCATGTGATTTCATAAAATAATCACAAGGAAACATAATCACATGGTCCCCCATGCGATTTCATAAAATAATCACAAGGAAACATAATCACATGGTGCATATGACTTTCACATAAATTAATATGTGAAAGTCAATGCATCATGACCAAATTATGGAATCCTACCATTCAACTTACCCCTAAGTAATTGTGTGATTACATCAAGTTACATCATTCCCAAACTCATTATGGATTCCATCTTCGGAATCACATATCCAAAATCTTCTTCAATTTGTCATGATTAATGCGGTCTGGATATGATGAACCATCAACATTTTCAAACTCATAAGATCCATTATTAGCAAACACCTTTTTGATAACAAAAGGTCCAAACCACTTGGGTAACAATTTCTTATAAGCCCTGCGATGATGTTAAACGTCAAATAAAATGACAAGGTCACCTTCTTTGAACTCCTTTTTTTTCACCTTCTTGTCAAAAGCCTTCTTTTGTTGAGCATGTGCAACTTTAATGGATCGGTGCGCTTTCAATTGCAATTCGTCCAACTCATTAAGTTGCAACAATCGATGACATTGGGACTCATCCAAAGGAAGTCTCATCGTTGTGGCAATGCATAAAATCATTACTTCTAGTTCAATGGGTAAAAACACTTCCATCCCATAGGTTAAACGAAAAGCTGAATACCCCATGGCAATTCTATATGTGGTGTTGTAAACCCACATAACATGGTGGATCTTGAGATCCCAATCACAAATGTTCACATGAACTTCGGCCTCTTTTACCAACATGGAGCACAATGTCCTATTGGTCCTTTTTACTAGGCCATTAATGCTAGGCTCATACATAGTGGTAAACCTATGTTTCACTGCAAGGCGTGCTAACAAGTTTTTCACAACCTCACTCAAAAAATCGGGACCATTATCAGAAACAATTTCAAGTGGTGTCCCAAATCGAATAAAAACTTGTTCATACAGAAATCGTGCTACTTCATGTTTTACTAAGGACTTCAAGGCACGTACTTTTGCAAACTTTGTGAGGTAGTCTATGGCAACCACAATGAATCAATGCCCTCTCTTAGTCGTTGGCAATGGGCCCATCAAATCAATTCCCCATTTTTCAAAAGGTCCTAATGGTGGTATGGTATGTAAAAGGCCATTCACAGTAGACCTTTGTGCATAGGCTTGACATACATCACAACTCCTACAATAATCATGGGCATCTTTGAAGAGGGTGGGTCAATAGTAACTTGCTTGCAAAATCTTTTCTGTAATGATTCGTCCCACAAAATGGCTTGCACAAAACCCATCATGAAACTCATACAAAAGACGTGAGGTGTCATGTTTTCCAATGGTTCGTCGTAAAACACCATCCCCTCTTTGAAAGTAAAGTTGATTGCCTACCATTAAGTCATTTCAACTCTTGTGCGCAATTCTTGTTCGTATTGCCTTCGTGGCTCCAACTGGAAACCTCATGCCATCTAAGTATTGAATGATTTCCCGATATTTTTCATGTGCTTCTTCTGCATTAATGGCCATGATTACCGCATTTGAAAGGTCATCATCCTCTGAAACATCACCCACTCCTTCGTATGCTTTTATAAGGCCATCAACATTGCCATGCCGCCTTCTTGGACAATGGACAATGTCAATGTCAAATTCCTCCATCAAGAGTAGCCATCGAACAAGTCGACCACTTGGATTGGGCTTATTGACCAAATAGGTTAAGGCCTTGTGATCTATCATAATTTTGGCCTTGTACCCCAACAAGTAATGGTGAAACTTTTTAAGAGAGAAAATAATTGCAAGACCTTCCTATTCGGTCATAGTATAATTCTTCTATGTTGTAGTTAATAGTCTGCTAGCAAAATGAATGGGATGGTCGTGCCCATTTTTGTCCAATTATGATAGTGTGCTCCCCACCGCAATGTAGTGACATACGAAATATGCGTATTTTTCGAAGGTGTTCAAAAAAAAGTATTTTCAAGTATTTTAAAATAGGCTGAGCAAGCTGAGCTGAAGTTGTGCCCAAATCTGTGACCATTTTGGGCAGACATCAGCTCAGTAACATACGATGAGCAAAATGTTGAGCAAGCTGAGCTGAAGTTGTGCCCAAATCTGTGACCATTTTGAGCAGACATCAGCTTAGTAACATACGATGACCAAAACGCTGAGCAAGTTGAGTTTAAGTTGTGCCCAAACCCTTCTTAACCAGCTTGAACATAGGCATACCTTGAATAAAACTGCACACTAGTTTTAAGGTCTGGTCCTTGTCAAGCTTGCAATTAGTTTCAAAGATGATCGAAAACATTTGACACAATTTTACACCTACTTCCGAAACAGTGAACAAAGACAACGATGATCACGTAAGCTCACCTTTTACAAAAGTGCATCGTGTCCCCTTCTTATTCCCGCTCTAATCGTCGTTTGGCTCTTCTTCTTCCATCCAATTAACCATCTTTTCCTCAAACTCAATGTTGTTCACTTTATGTGCTAGGCGCAGGTCTAAGAAGACATGCACTAGATCCTGAGCTCTTTGCGGGGTCAACCTGTTTCGCTTTTTCGAATGGATGAAATCGTAAGTGCTCCAGTTGCGTTCGCACGCTGAGGTTGCAGAACATTGGCTAAGGACCGTCACGCCTATTGTCTGAAGCTCTGGAACTTGCTGACCCCACTGCTGCCAAAATTTCCACCCGGGCATCGCTCTCATGGCCACTTGAATGCCGGGTCTGCCAAACAAACCTTCCTGGTTTCTAAACTGCGCCAATTGTTGCAGGGCTTTTGCTTGATCGTCTGCATTTGGGACGAGCTTCTCTAGGATGTTCAAAAACCCTTGCATCACTTCCGCATTCTGGTCCTGTCCATATTCTACTGACTGGAACTCCGGCTCCAGATCAAACCCAGCCGAGTGCATATCTGAATGTAAGTATTCCCAGCGCTTGTGCCAAAGCCAGTTGATCTGCTCATACTTGATAGCATAAAGCTTCACCCCCGGATGCTGCTCGCTCATTCCCTCCTTGAGCGCCCCCAGCTCCTCGCCAATCAAGAACATGGCATAGTAAACCTTTCCCACAACTGGAACACCCTTGTCACACTGGTGCAAAAGGCAGACTATTGATTCTGAAACAACCAACAACTCCTTCACACCCTTCCAGAACGCAGCGGAAGTCAGGATGTTGTGCACTTCCTCTCCCTCCATCTCATGCGACGACTTCTGGTTCCACTCCCCCCAAGCGTCGCTGACCACAAGCTGCTACAGTGATGCCTTCACCTCATGCATGTGCTGTAGCATGATGAAGTTGGTGGCAAATCTGGTCTCCCCTGGTTTCAAGAGCTCTAGCTTGGATAGGCTCCTAAAGAAAGCTAGACTCTTATGATGGTTTGTGATGAACTTCAGCGCTGTTCTTGCCTTGGCTATGACGGAGGAGACCCAATCCAGCTTGCCCATGTCCTCGAGCAACAGATCTAGGTAGTGCGGGGTGCAAGGAATAAATGTGATATGGGGAAAGCGGGCTTCTAGCTTGCGACCTGCAGCCTTGCAAACTGCTACACTGTCCATGCACACCTGGACCACAATCTCTACCCCCACATCCTCGATTGCCTTACCAACAACCTACGCAATGAAGTCTGCATCCTTGGTATCCCCACTTGTGTCTACACTCTCAAGAAACTTTTCGTCCTTGGGTGTGACCATCAGAAGACTGAGAAGAGGCCTATTCCGAGTGTCTGACCACCCATCGCTGGTTATGGTTGCCTTGCTACTCCGCGCTGACGCCATAAATGACTTGAGTTCTGCTGCCACCGATACCTTTTCCTTATCTAGCAGGGTGGTACGAAGAGATACAAGACTTGGCAACTTGTAGTTCTCGCCAAAATCAGCGGTAGTTTCAACGGTTGCCTTGAAATGAGGGTCATTGATCAGGTGGAAAGAAAGACCATTGCCATAAAAGGCACGACCCCACAGAACATATACTTTAGACTTATCTTGCTTTCCAAAGGTAGCTTTGAGAGTGCTCTGCTTTTTGGTGGGGCCTTGCGGGAGAACAGTTGTAGCCTCATCCAGATCTTGCACCTTCCATTTTTGCGTTTCCTGTTGTCTTTTCGTCTGATCAATATCCTGAAGCTGCTTTTTGAGGGCTTGGGGGCATTTGGTGCACTTCTTGACTCCACAAGCCACCTGACCCAAGAAATGGCTTCAGATTCTTGTGGCACCCCCACAAAACATGAGCTCACAGTGCCCACACTTGACTTGAAAGTTCCCCCCTGCTTTCTCAGGTTCCTGGAGGATGGTGACCTCGGTCCACTCGGGTCCTTTCTCCTTCCCCATTCCAAAGGTCGCCCTGCTCGATTGTAGCATGAAAGAAAGTTGAAGTTATTACTTAGTATCAGATCCAGACTTCCAAGTTGCAACAGTCTGATTCCGAATGCTGTCAGTGTCATGGCTGAGCCATCCGAGTCATGGCCAATCAAAAGATTTATCCGCGAAACCTTTTGATCCTAGTCCGTCCATATTTGGCGGGGTTCCGAAATGAGCACCGTGAATATCAAGCGTCAATAGGTGATCTTGTTGCTACAGAAATCGTCGATTTTGACGGCGAAAATGTAATTATGTTGTTAACTACTGTAGAGTCTAGCAGATTGCAATTTTTGCCGCCCGGTAATGGTTCTTTGCATAACCTTTACCACTCTGCGTATTTTGGGCCATATTTTTTAAAAAGCCCCAAAAAATGTATAATACACGTATGTTTGAATCGAATTGAACGTATGTCACTACTATGCCCCACCACTTCTCCAAATGCATCATAATATATTAAAAATGGTTTGTTCAAATCTAGAGTCTGAAAGATTGGCACAACTTGAAGAACTAACTTCAGTTGTTCGAATGCTCGTCTTGACACCTCATCCTCCATTGGTGTCAGTGCATTTTCACATAAGAATTGTGTTAAAGGATGTGTTTTTGCTGCAAACATGTGTATGAACCTGCGATAATATCCCACCATCCTTAAAAAACCTCGAAGGGGTTTTTTCGTGGTGGGAAAGGGAAGCTTTGAAATCCTATCAAGCTTCTCGAGATTTGTGGCTATGCCATCCTTTTACACAATGTGTCCAACCATCTTCCCTTCTAAAAAAACCAATTATGGTCTTCTAAGGTTCAAAGTCACTCCCAAACTATCCAAGCATTGAAAGACTAATTCAAGTTTGGCAAGGTGAAAAGCTTTATCATTATAAACTCCAAAGTCATCAATGAAAACCCATAGCAAAAGGCCCAAGAATGGATCAAAGACCTTGTTCATTAAACGTTGAAATGTCTCTGGAGCATTGCACAAACCAAAGGGCATTACTATGTAAGAAAATGTCCCCCAAGGTGTGGTGAATGTGGTTTTTAATTGATCTTCTGGAGCAATTTTCACCTAGTGCTAGCCCATGTACCCATCTCCAAATGTGTACATCTTGTGCCCTGCTACTTCTTCCAAAAAAATTTCACAAAATGACAAAGGGTGTCGGTCTTTCTTAGTTACTTTGTTTAAAACTTTGTAGTTGACACATACCCTTAGCTTGCCATTCTTCTTTAATGCTAATACCACAGGAGAAACCCACTCAGTTATCTCCACAGGTTTGATGAACCTTGCCTCCAACAACTTGTCAAGCTCTTCCTTCACCATTGTCGTGTATCTTGGGTTCCACCTCCCTTGCTTGGCCCTGATCAGTTTGGCATTTAGTAACAGTTCAATTTTGTGTTGCTCCATGGTGACCTCCCTAAGGTCTTTGTAGCTGAAAGTAAAAAGATGGATATACTTACGTAATAAATCCTCATATTGCTTTTTTTCCTCCGGGTGAAGGTCTGGTCCTAGTTGAATCTTGCTTAGCCGTTCCATGACTTCTCCTTCTATTAACACGCATGGAGTCAATTGGTTATCATCCCCTCGAACCCTTTGATCCGACAAAGCTCCAACCTTGGGGATTATCTCCAAAGTATATAACCCTACTTCCTTTTCACTATAATCATCCATGTAAATCCCTTTAGAGCTAGAGCTTTGGTTTGTTTCTGATTCATCTTCATATTCACTTGTCCCTCTAGAGCTTTTTACAAAACTCGCAAATGGAACTTTCTATCGGTTAAGATGAACTCCGATGGTCATGTATCCTTCGCCCCAATAGTTCCTTGCATGCGATTTTGTTAACCAAGGCCTACCTAATATCATTGGATAAGCCCCATCTTCCTCTAATACCACATGGAAATCCACAATGGTAGAAACCCCCATTACAACGATCACAACAATGCAAGTTTGGACATTCTCTTAAATAATGTCCCATCTCCTGACACTTGTAACATTGAATTGTTGACAGGTCCCTCTCCACGTTTCTGCTCTTACTAGTCCTTGGTTATAGTAGATGGAGGCTTAGCTGGTTCATTTGATTGATCATTTGTTCCATAGCCGATTCCATGCGGGAGCTCACTTCCGAATGCTTTCGCAATTCTTGTTTAGTCGAAAACTGAACTATTTTCACCATGGATTGCACAGTTGATTGTGGAACTTCCTCCATGCTCACCTCCTTCTTTTTGGCCACCTCCGTTGCTTCATCGAATGTCGCCGCTTGTTCGTATCTCACTTGTTGTTATAATTCTGACAATAAACCAATGGTGAAATGTTCTAGTACCAATGCATTGATTTCCGCAAAAATTGGATAAGTTCCTTCATGACCTTATGCCCTAAGACAACCTTGGAGTTTATTTTGCAATGTCATTGTCCTCTCCTTATACTCTCTTACTAACTCTAAAGCCCCCTGTTTTAGTTGATTCAGTTCAAGTATTAAGTTTTGGTAGACATTTTTCATAGAAAACTCCTTCACTAGGGCCTTAATTATGTCAATCCATGATCCTTTCAATTTTTCCATCTGTCATTTAAACCAAAGTGATGCCGTACCCTTTAAGAATTCAGGAAGAAAATTAAGCCATTCCGTGGCTGTTCTAAACCCCATACTAATACAAACCCTTTTGTATTCCCTTAAAAACACTTCAGGGTCTTCACCCTTACTTCCCCTAAAAACTAGAATAACCATATTGATTCTTATTTTGTCTCTTAAAAAAAACACACCAAACTAATTAATTTTTTTAACCAACTATCACTTAGCTTTTACAACCTTTCTTCATGAATAAGGAAATTCCCAATGGCCCGATTTGCACTCATAATAAAATTCTCCCTATCTTCTCGGTGTAAATCTTTAAAAGGACCAAACATTTCCAATCCTATAATTATCTTATTTAAATGCCTGGATTGAAAGACAACATTTACAAGATCATGACCATCACGAATATCAATGACGCCTCTGCTCCACATGACATGTAAGTTATTGGTTCTGGCATAATCTGAAGTCGCATCCTTCTTCCTAAGCTAGATGACTAAATGTTGTTCTTGTGTGATTGTCCTTTGGCATTGCCTTGCAAGTTCTGAGTCAGGTTGAGGTCCAGATTCCTCTCATCGTCTACGTAATTATGATACTACCACACTTGGTTCACCTACAGTCCCAGGCTTTTCCAAAGGTCTTTCAACAAGTGATTTTGGTCGAACAACTCCTAATGTCAATGATGGAGTCTGTTGCCTATCTTGGGGAAACTGTGTACCAGGGGAATCAGAAGCCTCTCCTAACGTTGACATTAATGTTTTCATAGAACACTAATCTTAGAAATAAAACATATATTATTTTTATTTCTTTCAACAACCTACAACTCTTTTTATATGAAAAATCTAAAGGTTTCAACAAGGTCTAACGAACATGAGCTTACTCATGAACATTCACTATCCTTTATAAACTTCTATTTACATTTTCTCATATGGCTTAACACGTGCCATCTTCTTTTCTTTTTTTGCTTACAACTTTTTTTTGTGAATCTTCTTAGATTCCCACAAATCCAACTCTAGTTCATGCCTAGGATTATAAGTAATATCCAAAAGCAAGCTTGGGGTCAGACAAAATGACTCATGTTTATGGTCTTCATGATGCTGCTTTACACGCCCAATGATGCACCAAATTCGGCTTAGCTTGCCTCTTGTGATCTCCATTGCCACAAGTTGAATCTCCTCCACCCATGTTGTCAAATGTGTCCATGATTCAGGGATAAACAAGTCACCTTGCATCTTTCGTTTTAAAAAAATAAAAAATAAAAATAATTTGTTCTTTTATTTCATTTTCCTCTTTTCTCCTACCAAATTTTCAACGATAGAATCAAGTTCCACAACACAAAGAACATAGACTTGGGTCTTGGTTACAGAACCAAAAAGATGTACAACACGAACTGGTTTAGGACCGAAACTATGTAAGTTTATTACATAGCTATGAAAATCTATGTTCTTGATCGTAGAAATATCCTCTCAACCTTCTATTGTCTATGCATAACAATATGTCTCCCCATTCTTCTATCATGGACCAAACATAAACACCAACCCCTTTCAAAACTAAAACTTTTCAAAACCAAAACTTCAATTCTAGTAAACTTTGCATTCATACAATAATTTTGTAAAAGTGAAGGTGTCCCTCAAGGTCACTAACACCCACTTATATACCAACCAAAAGAAAACTAGTCAAGAAACTTCCTAAAGTTTATCCACCACATGGTTCCCCATGTGATTTCACATAAAATAATCAAAAGGAAACAAAATCACATGGTCCCCCATGTAATTTCACATAAAATAATCACAAGGAAACATAATCACATGGTCCCCCATGTGATTTCACAATTAATCACAAAGAAACATAATCACATGGTCCCCCATGTGATTCCACAATTAATCACAAGGAAACAAAATCACATGGTCCCCCATGTGATCCACATAAAATAATTTGTGAAAATCAATGCACCATGACCAAATTATGGAATCCTACCATTTAACTTACCCCTAAGTAATTGTGTAATTACATCAAGTTACACATCAAGTTACAATAGTAGTTGTAACAGGGTCCTTTTAGACCAAGTTCTTTTAGACAAGTAGTTTTTTATGTTTTTTTTTAATTTCATGCATTTTGTAAGCATTTGTTCACACAGGCAACTTTTCAAAACAAGTAAAGGCATTGATTTGAACAATCTCATTGATCAAATTCCTTTTTTTGGCACCTTGACACAAACCTCTAAGGCTATTATAACATTTAACTATCATTTTACTCAAGTTAACTTCTCTAAACAATTAAAGGCTTCCATTCAAACAATCACATTGGCCGTATAGGCTTTTCTTCATCCATAGGTACAAGCCTAGGGGCAAGGGCAGGGGACTTGGGAGGCACCCCATGTAATTAATTGAAAGATGAATAGGTAGGATGTTCATAACCTACCTAGCAATTTTTTAATTTCATGAAAAAATGTTTTAAAACCTATCAGCTTGGTTGAGTATTGATTTTTCAAAAATTAATCACCTTCTAGATGCTCGCAATGTTCATATAGGTAGGTCATCAATCTTTAAACCCTAAACTTATTTGTCCATGTGTTGTACAAGGCTACTTTTTTTCCAATAAGTAGCTCTTGTGTGAACATTTTTCCATGTTGTGTGATGAGCTTTTGAATTCTGAACTATGAACTCCCTTGAATGTGGATTACAGCTTTTAATAAAATGACATTTTATTTGAAGGTCCTCACATTCAAGTGAAATCCTTACAAATTTCTTTGTTTGAATTCATGTTTTTACCCATCTCCATTTCAATGTTTTGATTCCTCAATGAATTTTTTTAGCAATCGTCACAGTTTCAAAATATTGTTGACTTTGATTTGTTTTTCTTGGTACATTGCTTTTTTTTGGTTTTTTTTTTTTTTGCACATTAAGGTATTTTGGGGGGGTGGTGTATATGGATAAGTGATCATATTTGAATAGCCAAACTTATGTGACTTTGGAATGAAACTCCATGCTTTGAAATAGAACCTTGTATTTATGGAGCCTTCATAGATTTGGGTTTTTCTTTTTTATGATGGGCCAATCAAACTAGCTCATTGCAAAAGGAAAAGATTGAACTGGGTATTGAGTTTTGGGTGACAACAATGTTTAGTTGTATTTTTTTTTAAGTTACATAAATATCAAATTCATTGGCATTCAAATTTTGTAAAGCAAAGGAAGAAAATATGTAGTGAATTTGGAAGGCATTGTATATCTATCAATTTACCTCCAAGCAAATGGGAGACATATTATGCCTGTTCATCAATGGTGGGAGCCTGGTTCTTAATATCTTACTATGGAATAGCAAAAGGGTCATGCTTGTAGCAAGCCTTGGCCCATGATTTTCGTCCAATCAAAGTGGAATGAACATCTCATCTAAGTGTTTGGAATCCCAAAAACCCTTGGAGCATACATAACAATATGTTAAGTCATTCCAAATGTGTTATTACATAAGAGTTTTTTAGTCACCTCAACAGATCCATGGTCTAACAATGCATGCAATACTTACCCTTGGTCTAAAAGTCCACAAATATTGGCCCTAGGTTCTAAAATTCATGCGTATTTGGCCTTAGGTCTAAAAGTCTATGCATATTTGGCCTTGGGTTGTTCACAATTTTGTATATCATATTTATGTATTTTTGGAAATATATTTCATATGTCTTCATTCATATTGGGGGTTTTCATCTAACTATAAACCTTTGGCCTAATTCGGTAATGTGTTGAAAATGGCATGTGTTCAAGGAGCCTACTACACAAACTTAAAATGTCATGATTTAAAAATGGAAATCATGTAACATTAGTTCATTCATAATTTGTACGTTTCATGCATGAATATCATGCATTGAAAACACATTTGACATAGATTTATTGCAAGATGTGAAACTTGTATGACATTCGTTCATTCATAAGTTTGTATTTTGTCCATCGACACATTTATTCGTGTGTCAAACATGTTTTCAATGCATGGTATTCGTGTGAAAAATGTACAAACCTATGAATGAACGACATTCACATGATTTTCATTATTAATTTGTTGCTAACTAAATTTGTGATGTAGGCCTATGTCCAAGAAGTCCATACTTACAATTATAATAAGGCTATGGTTTTGATTGAACCTTGAATAACCCATTTTAATGTCAAAGAACCCCGAGCCCATACCCAACAAGCTTGGGCCACCTTGATGCATATGTTTAGAAAGTTCTGGCCCAAGTGTAGAGTGCTAAAATTGACATACCCTCTTACCAAAGAAGTAATGAGCCTCTTGAGTTCAAGAGATTCATGGTCACCCATCCTCCTATTCAAAAGCCTGGGGATAATGTCTAGGCCTATGTTCAAAAAGCCTAGGCCCATGTTCAAGAAGCTTGAAACCTCACCAAAAGACTTAGACAAACCCCTCTTCAATCCAAGAAGCCCCAAATTGCCTAGACCTTATGTTCTAAAAGCCTACGAATTCATCAAAAAACCTTAAACAAGTCCATTCCCCATCAAAAAAGCCCATGCCTAAGAAGGAGAAATCACTTTGACCGTATGTCCACAAAGATTAGGACCTCACTAGAAGGACCTATTAAGCCCATAGTCAGTCTAAGAAACCCATGCCCAAAAGGCATGAAATACCTTGACCTTATGTCCAAGAAACCTATGACCTCACTGAAAATATCAAAATTGTATGAAATACAAAAAGAACCATACGAGTCTTATTTGTCCTAGAGTAATTCATGTGTCCTAAGGTTAAACCCCAAGACAAATAAATTATTTTGTCCTATCAAAAGGTTAGGACCTACTCCTTGGGACACTAGCCTCCACACCTTAGGATGTGGTGTCTTAGGAAAAAATGTCTTTAAAAGCCTAAAACCATAAAATTTGAAGGCCTAAGATAAAACGATTGCAAGGCCTAGGCCTTGATGTTTTTCCAATCCTAAGATGGTAAGGCCTAGGATATGAAGAACATATTGGACCTATAACTTGCAAGTTAAGGGAAATTGTTAAAGCTAAAAAGTTTTTTAAACTAATTTTGTGCAGTTGTAATTTTGGAACTGAAAATGTTATATTACCAATTTTACAATAAAACTAATTTAAATTGTACAAAATTGAAAATTGGTATTAAACCAATTTTCAGAGATGTTTATTTATAGAATTGGAAAATTAATTGTCACTTCTAACTCTAGTTCCAAATTCTAGATGTAAGATAAGATTCTGCAATTATGAATTCAGGAAGATTTTTAGGGATTTTCATTTTTTTAAGAACCCCACCATTTTTGAAGGCCTTGAAGTCTTCTCATGGGGAAGTTTGAAAGGTCGTTTGTGTCTTTTGTTTTGGAAGTGACTTTAAAATAATTTTTTGCATTCTAAAATTCTTGTGATGAAAAAAAAAAAAAAAATTTGCTCAAAGAGTATTTATTATGTGCTGTTGAAATTGTCTTTCCTACTTTGACTACTAGCTTTGGAAATGCTATAAAGTTGTTCACTGCAATTTACTTGTTTTTTAAGAGAAAGTGGTGGGCTATTTACCTAATTATTTTTCTCATGTTTTGAAATGACTATTTGTCACTCACAAAAAGAGACTTGAGGTGTTCAAGTCTATACTAATTTTCAATCAAGTACACAAAAACACCTAGGAATTCACCAGGTGGGCCTAACATTTGGCAACCATTCTGCAAATATAGAACCAAAATTTCTACTCCAATAACTTTTTTGTTGAAAGATTCAATAGATACTATTTGTTTTCCCTAGAAAATTGGGTATTATTATTTTTGAATTTTTTTTGCAATTTGTTTTGATTGGTTCAAAACTAAAAATATATAAAAAATCTTTATTATACATGTTGATCACTTTTGTTTATGGAATATAACAATTGTATTGACAAGGAATATGAATAAGCAAATGAACAAGGTGTTGCATTGAGAAGGTGGGGATATACCTTTAGCTAGTCAAGGAGGACAGTTTCACACAATGGATCAAAAAGGCCTTGCTACTCTTCATATTGTAGAACAGCAAAAAGTTGGAATCAACATTGAAAAAGGAAAACTAGAAATACGAATTGACACCAAAATTCATTCGGTGGAACGATTATTAGTCGTTACTATGGACACAAAACCTTTACAAAACCATGTTTAAACTTAAGACCCCTTATCAAAAATGATGTTTTTCAATACCAAGAAACTATTGTACCCAATACCCCAGCCTAGGAGATTGAAAATTTTCAACTCTAGAAAACAATCGAGGATCTAGTAGAGTTTCCAAAGAAGGCTACTTCCGAAATCAACAACAATGATCACTTTTCGACAATGAATATTTGCAAGGAGCATGACTCATGTTAAATAATTTGAATAATGCCTACCTTTACTATTGATTCCACACCCAATGCCCAGATTGGCTCTTTTTGTAAAGGTCCGAGACATGTAGTTGGAAATTGCCCGTACAAACCTAACCCAATACCAATTTTTGTGACAAAACCAATTTTTGATACCACCCAATCTACCATCTCAAGTAGCTCCTAGATTCCAATAAATTATGTTCCAGTGATATTTGAACATATCTCTTCTTTCACAATCGCTTGTAATTACCTCATTACTCAAATGTTGAATGACCAGTACCCGGTAACGAATCCTATTGGAAATAATATTTCATCAGCATACCTTGGGAACTATGGACCATCCTATGCAAGCAACTACAATATCCCCAACCCATGGACAATGATTCATAATCCTTATTACCAAGGAAACCCTCCACTTATTTTTCCCAACACATCTAGACTTGTAGCATATTTTTTCCCAAATGTGATGTCTACTGGAGTTGCTACAACTAAAAAAATTAAGGGTGTGAAAGCGTCTACGATGGCTTCCCAAATAATTATTCCCACCAACATATTTTCTACCGAAAATCCAATGCCTTATTTCCAACTACCCACATGAAACCCACCATTGGGATTCGTTAATTCTAGTGGTGGGATACCTATGAAAGACAACGGTAGCCTTCCTCATGGGAATGGAGGACCACCAAGAGGGGAAGTGGACCTTTGGGAAGAGGTGGTGGACCCCCAAACAACAGCGGACCCATAAGAAGAGGTGGAGGAGGATTTCTGACTAGAGGCACAAGTGTGCCTTTCAATGCTCCTCAACCAAGTTCCCCTTGAAACCCATGGTACCTACCATGGTATCCACCATTGGCACCCACTACCCCTATGGTTCCTTCATGAAGGAAATCGTTATTGTACCCAATTTACTTTACTAGGACAAATCCGGCTATTCATGTTCGAGTGTTTTGGAAAGCCATTCAAGTTAATGGTGAAAAGCGGGATGTTGATATAGTGAACTTTTTTTGTTTCACCTTAAGGGATGCAATTTCGGATTGGGATGAAAACTTTATGTAGTTTCACCTAGGTTACACATTTATAAAGTTAGAAGCTACGTTCTATAAATGATATCACACCATTCAAATTATAGTTTTGAATTTGTAATCATGGTTCAAAGTAAAATTACATATTTTATTATAATGTAAGGATGCAAAAAAAAAATGAGTTTTTATCATGTTATATGTCATATTTGGGTAAGTTTGCAATATAATGAGCCACTGCAAGTGTAACCACTCCTAAATAACACACTTGTCAATTTTTAACTTCATTTAGGATTAAATGTTTTTCATATAATTGACATAGTGTGATGTAATATACATTCAAGAATAACATATAAAAATATGAATCAATTATATTAACATTTGAAGGTGAAAAAAGATTAATTAAACACTTGTAACCAGTCCTGAAGTCCTGAGTAAGTGACATAAAAATGATCAAAATTAATCTAGATTTGTTGGAAAAAAATTCATATTCATGTAGATTGAATAATTATTAGACTTTAAATGGTTTCGAATCATCATTAAAATTGATATATAAATAAATTATAAAATTCAAAATCTATAATTTTCTTTCCAATAACTCTTTGGATAAATATAAAGATAAACTGTAAAATCAAAGAAACTAAATTTTATTATAATAATATATTGTACGAATCAAATATGTGATTAAACCATAAATTTTATGCAATGGTTGCATGTCATTTCGATTTCCAATTTCAAGTCCTTGTCCTTTTGAAAGGAACAAAAAAATTGGGTGTGGCTCATTGTATCATGGACTTGCCCATTTGGCTTTAGATTTGATATTCAATTTGAAAAATTGTGTGAAAATGTAATATAAACAAATAGAAAATTGCCACATGGAAAATGCAGTCCTTGGAAATGACTTCAACTTTAACATGATTGGCTCTTTATTTCATTGAAGTTTTAATCCTTAATGTTGTAAATAATAAGAAAAACCCAAGAAAAATCTTTGAATATTTAATCCGATTCAAATCCTAAGTTTCTTCATTTACTTCAAACAAAGGAAGGATTAACTTTGAATTTAGAATTTCATTACAAAATAAATAAATAAAAATATATATTTTTGAAAATCTTTGACCTTAATGTGATCATTAGTGAAAAAAATTCAAAACGATCTTTGAATCCTAAATTTTAAATGTGTTAAACGTTCATTAATTGAAACAAAGTAGGATGGAATGTTTAGATGGAATGTGTTCATTACATGAAAAAAAGTTTTTGAAAATTTCAATAACAAGATAACACAAAAAAATCCTTCCAATTTCCAACTTTAAATGTGTTCATTAATCAAAACAAAAAGGGAAGTAGTCTACATATCTAATGTGTTCACTATTAAGCAAATAATGAGAAATTTCTAGAATCATCAATTATAGTGTGTTCATTGAAATTATTTAATCATGAGTTGTTTGAAAGAAGGATTGCATGCCCAAACAATAAGAGGGCAAGAGGTCATGAATCACCAATAAATATTGTTGAAACAGGAAATCACCATTGTTTCCATGGGGCATAACCTTAAGAAGGAAAGGGTGTTGGTTTAGTAAAAACCTCGAGGCAAGAATGGAGGTGTCAAGGGGGCTTAGCTATCGAGGCATGCTAATGAAGAATGTGAGCTAACAATATGAGGTCAACACCCCCTAAAGAGATGGGGAGGGAAAGTTCATGACGAGCCAAGGCCCCTTAGGGATTCTCAAAATACTTTGGGTCAACAAAATGCTTTCAAACTTGAACTAAAGTGAGGTCAAATGATGAAAAGTGGAACATGAAATTCAAGGTAGGGGGAATGCATCGAAGAAGTTGTGTAGGTTGTTGTGCAAAACATTGCATTGGGATCCTATAGGCTACTTGAATATCATCTAGCTTGGGATGGTTAGGGTTTTCTTAAAAAACATTTGGGTGAAAGATGAAACGAATGAAAATCTTATTGGGATGCCCAAAACTTTGATCCCTTCCAAAGGGGTGTTAAATAAAAATGGGGTTTTTTAAATCAACAAGGAAATTGGATGGGGACCATGTGGGGTTGCATGGAAAGACCTAGGGTTAGAATTGGGAGGTTAAGACTTTAAATGCTTGAATGATTTCAGATGAAGGGCCTAGAATATGGGTGTCATCAACTATGGTGGGGAATATATAAAAAGGCAAAATGGGCTACTTGAAAATGGGTAATGAAAAACAATGACCCCCTTAAAGGATCACTTTGATGGGTGCCCACTGTTCATGGGACGATGATAACTTCACATTTTTTATTGTGGTGGGTGAAATATAAAAGCCTAGTGGGCCAGTTGTAGACGTATGAAGTATATGGTTGAATGCAATCTCAAATAAATTTTTCATAAACTTGAAATCCTACTTAAGCTAAAAATCTCTTCAAAATAAAAGAAGATCACCATTGGAAGGGAAATGGAATGCAATGAAAGCCAAAATGATGTCAAATGAAGAGGAGACAAGGGAGAAGGGGGCAAGTGTTCAAGTGACCCATGAATGGATCACCTTTGTGTCTAAAAGCTAATTGTTTTTCTTAGTTTATTTCTTCCAAGTTTAAGTACCTTTTTGACATGGCTCCCATGTGTTGCTCAATTCTTCTTGCATTGATGTTTGGCTCTTCTCATCATTGCTCATCAATTTGATATTGTTCCCACTTTATTTATTGAGGTTTAAAAGTGAGAGCTTGGACCCACCACTAAATTGTTTTTTTAGGTATGATTTTTAAACTATGATTTTTTTTGTAATTTTTAGTTTTTTTTTCTTTTGGATGTTATTGTTTATCTTTCCATTTAATTTAGTGAAAGATTTTTTCCATGTTTTAAGTTCAATTTTATTTTAATTAAACTTAGTAGCATTCTAATGTTAATAAATATGTTTGTTTTTTGTAAGACGAGTGACCCATGGCTACGCCACTCCAGCCACCCGTGGCACCTCGCCCGGCCCCCCGCAGTGGCTGCCCTGGCCTGTTTTTTCAAAGAACAGGAAGCAGGTGGCTCTTAGGGTCTGAAATATTTAAAGGACCTGAACCAGTGGTTCTTTAAAAACTCAAAAGCACCACCCAACATTGAACTGAACCTGTGTTCGGTTGTCGGTTCTTCTTCAATATGTCCAAAATCGAGAACTACCAGTCGGAGTGCATCCTCGTTTCAGGACCCTAACGACGGGTTTTCTCTCTGAAGACCTCGTTTTAGGTCCCCAACGACGGGTTTTCTTTCTGAGAACCTCGTTTCAGGTCCGTCTCTAGGTTTGGACCGGGTACTGAGAATCTCGATTCAGGTCCTTTATCGAGGATTCTGGCCACCTCGGTTCAAGTCCTCGAAGGTTTTGAGGACCTCGCTCGTTTCAAGACCTCGTCTTGTTTTTGTTGCCACAGATAGATGGACAGACAGACACCATGTTTGCTTTTATATATAGGATTCATACACATTCTTTTGCACTGCATTATATTTCATTTTGCATACTCATTTTACCAAGTGATGTGTTGGGGTATGGAGGATGTTTGGCTCCCATGTGAAGTTGCCAGAAGGGTGGATGTAAAGATGAAATAATGAGCACCCTAACACCTACCCTAAATAGTTATGGGATGACAACTTATCCTGAGGTTGGAGTTGCAAAAGGGTTCATGCCCTAAACCCTAAACAAAACAATGCTTCATGCTGCACTCTTGGTATCTTTGGAAAGCTCTTGATGAGTAGGGCTGCACTAACTTGGTTTGAGATGGTTTGGAGACTAGTTTTCTCACCTAGATTGGTCCTGGGGAATTTCACCCCCAGTTGGCAAACTTTCATTACCGAGGAGGTATAATAATGTACAAAGAGCAATGGCATTGTGTGAACTACACTCTAAACTCACTTTTAACACCTTACTTCACTCTTGGGCATGGTTTGCCCTGAAGAAGGCTATCTAAAAAGTGCACTTTGGGGTGCCACTGAAGCACAACAAAACTCAAATGCGTGGCATCTACATCTGCTCTATGGTTGAATTTCATGCCCTGACTAACTCGTAAGAAACTCTTTCATTGGATCATCAAAGTGAACCTTCTTCATTCTGTAAGCCTCCATATCCTCTTGTGTAACCTGTATTTGGACAAAGAAAATTTCAGTCAATTCCCACAAAAACACTGTTAGACAATGAGAACTTGCTTTGGGCTGAAAACCCACAACAGGGTGATGCAACCACAAAAAAATGTAGCCAGTAATGGAATTGGGTATGAAGTGCTGGATAAATTTACTCAAAATGAAAGACACGAGATATACCTCATTGCTGTATGTCACATTATACTTGCGCTTTCTTTCATCTTTCTCTTCTCTCAACCTCTCATCCTCCTGCCACAAATATTCATCCCACCATCTTTCAGCAACCCTCACATATGTACGAGAAAGCTTCCAAGTCGCATAAGGAAAAGCATTTGCAGCCAATATGGCACTTGTGAACAGTTTGAAACATCTCACAGCTGTCATGCCTCTTTAGGATCATAGATGCCAAAAAACAGTGGATCCTCAAGTCCTCCAAGTAAATCAATTTCACTCTGTTGATCCTAGGCTCTCACACATGCCACTGCTTATGCCAATACTATGGCCTCTTCATGACACATCCACCACAAGCATCAATTGCTTTTGGCAGATTTCAGTCATGGAGTCAACACAGAAGCTTCTGAATAAGGCACAATCACGAGCACAGAGAGCTGTTCACATATAATGAAGTCCAAAAAAGGTAAAATGTACCTTCTTTAGAGCATCTTTCAGCTTCTTTTTGTCCAAGACCAAATCATCAGACACCTCTGAACCCCAAGTAGCAAGTTTCTTCTCCTCCTTTGCCTGGGGTTTGTCTTCAATAGCCTCCTTGCGCTCAATGTTGGCACGCATGAGATCAGCAGAGGCTTCAGCAGCATCAATGCCAGATTGGCCTGTACAATAGCTGTTGCGAATGAACTGTTTACAACACTTGTAGCCCCACTGATGGTCCTTCCACCATGAACCCCACATAGTTGTATGGTTGTTGATAAACACATCTTCCTCATACTTGCTCTTTGGCACAGCTTTCTCCTGCACCATTTTTACAACACTGGTTAGTACAGAATCCATCACATAAGTGACTTTAACTATAGACCTTTATGTCAAGGACAACTTGTAGCATATGTGGGATCTGCACCCTACCTGACCCTTGATGATGCGACCAGCCCGATCATATTCAACTTGATGCTCAGTCTGGCCAAGCAACAATTCCATTGGAGGCATGTCTCCAGATGCAGCATTTCCATACGTGTCCATGATGTCCTGCTTAGTCTGTGTCTTAAGCTTATCCTTCTTAACTTTGAACTCTCTGTGCAAGAGTTCTGCTTGTGAGGGGGCTGCTTGCAGGTGAATGTCTTGGCCCTTTTCAAAAGCTTCCCAGGCATGGATGTTGAGTTGCTTAAACTCTTGGGCTTGGCCAGATGTCCTGTTCTGATTGTCACCCTGCAATATTGAGCACAAGAAACACTTCGGTCAGCTGACAGCAAACTCACATATGGGATGAGAAAATCACAACCAATTTGACCCATCAAGTGCCAGATTTGTTGCTCTCTTTTACACCAACAAGCACAAGAGCTATGACAGGACTGGTGAGGAGAACACCTCATAAAACTTCTCATTGGGGTTGCTGTCAGGCAGAGGATCCTCACGCATTGAGCGTGTCTTGGGGTCATAATATGCTGAATTAACATCCAGATTAAGCAGATACTTTGCTGTATCTTCTCGAATACGTAGGTTTCTGCAATTATGTACCAAAAATTGTCAGGATCCCTTCCTCATGTAGAAATTCCGATGTTTCGTTTCTGACAAAACTAAGACAGCCTGATGTGCCCTGCAAGATGGGAACAGAAATAACTGACCGCACAGTTCCTGTGCTGCCTCCTCCTGTGGTGCGAACACGCTTCTCAACCTTAGCAAAGTCCATCTGCTGGCTCTCATCCACTTTTGCCTCATCAACCTCCCCTCCATCTTTATCCTCATCCTCGTCCTCATCACTGTCTTTATCAGCTGCCAGCTGTAGGCTGCTGTTCTTCTCCTCAAGCTTCTTGAGCTGCTGCTCTTTCTGATACTTACGACGTGCCTCATCTCGCATTTCATAGGAGTCAATAACTCTGCTATAGGTGGAGGCATCATAACCATTCCAACGATCCCGTTTCCCATCAAAATCAAGCTCAAAAGTTTCAATCTTCTCATCAGGGGCAATGAACTTGTTTGTGTACTTGGCCCCGAGCTTACGTGGCCGGTCCATGCACATTTTAGCATCATGGGTCATGGCTCCACAACTGATCAACCGAAAAAAATGTCAGACACATAGGTATCTTTATCTTAAAGACACTCCCTCCTGCTGAAATTGAAAACCTAAAACTCACAAAATGCAAAAATTCTGTAACAATGTGAAGGTGCATCATAAGGAAAAGCAATTGAAGTGGCAGACTTGCTTAATGCTTGCTACTGCTATGACAAGTAGGAGGATTTTGCACGAAAACATATCCAAAGAAAGTTACATACTTGGTGCATGCACCTTTTCGGTACTTGTCAGCTTGGAACACTTTCTTTCCTCTATCATACCAGTCCTTTGTGTAATTTGCATCAGTCTTCCAATTCCTTTGATGTTTTAAACTCTGCAGAGTGACAAACAAATGTCATGCTGTGGTGATCAGCATCTAACCTCAAAAAGCCTTGCAACAAAGAAACATCAATGTAAAACTGTTTCACACTTGAAGGTCTTGTTGGCTAAATTGTTCATTACTGGCAATTCTCAAAACTCTTTGAAAATGAATCCCTTGAAGAAGATGAATGCGCAGCAGGGTTTCAGTGCTGGGAGAAATTTGTACCGGTCTTTCAGCATTGAGATACCAGGGCGCAGAGGACATGTACTGCGGAATATGAGGATTGATTTCCTTTCCATCTTCATCAAGCTCTGCTGGTGCAAGTCCTGCTTTACGCGCCTCCTCCAACTCTAACTGTTTCCTGTGATCCTCTCTCGACTTGAACGCCGCTGCAAACCAGATATGACCATCATCACAGGATCATCATACACACAAGAATTCACACATCTCAAAGTTCGGTTGCAAGGCAGTGTGTCAGATACAAAGAACTAAGGAATTCCATAATTATCAAGGCAAAGAAACATCGACAGACGAGGAGAGAGAGAGAGAGAGAGAGAGAGAGAGAGAGAGCAGATCCGTGTGAAAACTCGCACGCCTCAACAACCTCTCACACATCATGCCCCTGGAAATCGGATTTCAAAAATTTCGGACGGAGGAACGAGAAAAAAAAGCGCCGACCAAAACACAGTGAAAGAGACGGAGACAAAGACGACCAAACACACACACACACACACAAAGCGGGAAGAAAAGAGAGAAAGGGATGGCGACAATTTACATGATGCGGTTGCCATGATTTCTGGTGCTCACAAACTGCCGGATCCTCAAAGCCGAATACCTGCCAAATGAATTCCTGGCGCAAATGCTTGTATGCAACACACCTGAAAACAGACGAAGGAGAACAAGAAGAGAGCAAATGCCCTACCAGAGCGCCAAACCCTAATTCTCGTACCCTAATACCACGCACCCTAGGCCAGCATATTCTAAAGTGACAAAGCATGAATGAAAAAGGTGTCTTTTTGAATTTATGTATTATTATTATTATTGTTATTATTTTAACACCATATTCACAAACAAGAAGATTTTGAATATTTTCTTTTGTTAATTTTCATCTCATTGTTTAAATTCTAATTTGAATTTTGAATTTAATTGAATTGAATCTTAATCTAATTTCTGAATTGAATTTAGTTGAATTCAAATTCTATTCAATTTATTTGAATTCAGTTTAATTAAACCTAAACTCAATTCAAGTCGCATTGCAAGACTATATACTTTTTTTTTTTGTCAATGTTTTTAATCTTGGTGCAAATAAGAAAAATTTATTGTATGTTACAAATTGCATTATATCATTATTATTCTTTGATCAAAATTCAAAATTTATATCAAAGTTATTTCAACATATCATGTCATTGACATGTGAACATGTGTTGTGTAATCAGGTTTCATGTGAATATGTTAACATTATTTTCAAAATTATTAACAAAGGAACAAATATCAATGTAAAACGTGAGAATGAATTTTTTTTATATACATTTAGCGTGTCAAAACAACCATGATGAAGTCATTTCAATACTATGCAAGCTATTTAATCTCTTCTTTATTTTTTCTTTTTTCATAAACCATAAATTGTATAAATTTGTGTGATTTTTTGCAATTATGTAAATATTATGTGAAAATTATATGCATAAAGGGCAAGAGGGAGCAAACGTGAAAACACATTATGAATTTAGTAATGACTCAACGAAAATGTGTTTTGAACACAAAACAGGAATGAAAATTGACCATAAATTTTAAAATATTATAATTGTGTTTTTATCATATAAATTGTGATTTTTGATAGAGAACATTTTGTCATGGCTTTTTTATGTTTGTGAATTTTTCTTTTCCTTCATTGCAATTTGCATTCATTTAGGAGTTACACAACAAGTGATGTTCATTTAATTACATGTGTATTATGTGAAAATAAATCATTGAAAAAATTACTGCATTACAAAATGAAAGATGTACTCTTTTTTTCAATATTATTTCTTTGTTTTTTTTTCCTAAAACAATATTTTGATATGGAATTTGATCATTTGATCAAGTTTTGTGCATTACATCATTATTATACAACACAAGCCATATGATATCATCCCATCTATACTTCTACAATGAGGTTTCAAATGACATGAATATCTTTTTTTTTTTAACTAAAAATTTTTAACCTACATATTTATCAAATTATTTAACCAAGATGAAGCAAAAGATAAAACAATCTGACAAGATGAAATAATACAAAAGAAAAGTGATCAAATAATGGTTGAAAAACTATATTTTTGCACAATATTATCTTTGAAATCCATATTTGAAATTTTTTTGTTTCATAAAATCAATATTCAACAAAATAAAATAAGGGTTATGAATGTTTACAATACATTGTACATGTAAAATATCATTTGATCATTGTTACAAGATTGTGTATATAATATAAATAAATAAACTAAAATAATTTTGTCCATGTGATCTTGTGATAAATAAATCGTTAGTTCATCTACTTAGATAATAACAATGTTTAACAATCCAAATGTTGCTATTATAATTATATAAAAAGACCTTTTCAGAAATCTTTTACTAAATAAAAATGATCTATCAATGTATTTATGATCAATTAAGTTTGTGAGCTTTTCATTAAATTTTTCTTTTAGATTCACTAATTAAATATTATATTTGGAGCAACATTAATTATATGGACATCTATGACCAATGTTATCTTCATCACATATGTCATTTCTTCATGATAAATCCTAATAAAATTACAATATAAAAATTACCTTGGAAGTTTTAACATTAATTTATCATTTGTAAAAATATATAATTTTCAAAAAATTTGAAGAACAAAATTTTGTGAAGGAAAATACACGGTCTTTTGGCATATTTAAGAATATTTTATTCTTCACATGAAAATTTCAAATTTCATTAATTATTTTACAAACGTGTGTTGAAATTGTCATTGTATTACATTAATCAAAATTATTAAAACAATCTTGAAAATTTTGTGAATATATTAAATGATGTCTGTTTTTTACATCCTATGAATATGTTGTAAGGGTTATAACTTTCTTTCAACATGTGTCATCAATTGAATTAAATTCATATGAAGATGAATGACTTGTTGCCATAAAAGTTTTACAAGAAGGAAAAAGGAAAGAAAGCAATAAAAAAAGGAAGAAAAAAAAAAAGTGATCTAGTTTGTAGGCAATATTTCAATGTATACAAATTGGGTGCAAATTGAAATGGGCAAGACTTTGAAAACCATAAAAGTTGATCACAATAAATTTATTAACTATAAAATTTTCCCTTATTTTTATGTAATTGAAACATGTTCAAAGTTTGGCTTTGATTTCAAATTTTATATCATTCAAAGATTTAATATTCTGGTTAAATCAATCAATTTGCATGTTAACCATAAATCACATATATCTACTATCATTGTATATCACACCAAGTTTTTGAAAACTTTGAAATTTTTTTGTGCATGTTGATATTTTAAAAGAATAGTTGTCAAGAGGGATGTACTTAGTGTCCCTCCTCACATTTTAATTCTTGAGTAATTTTTTTATCAACCCAAATTTTCCACTTTTTATTATTTATTTACCTTGGTTTTAGGCTCAAATTTACTTATATATTGATGAAAGAGCGAAGAAAAACCGTTGTGTCCACCTAGAATCTTCCCACCATCCCTTTCCCAACACCTCTTTACCATGTCCCCACCATTATTTCAACATCATGTTGATATTTTTCTTTTGTTATTTATCGTCCCCTTGATGATCCCATCATCCCTGGAACATTTTCATGTTATTGTATAATGAAACTTGCTTGGATTGAACACCCTTATGTTTAGTTCGAAATGTTCAAAGTAATAAGGTGTTCATTCTAAGAGTGATAATAAAAATTGGTGTTTTATTGGGTTTTGTGAAAAAATTGATCGATTGTCACAATCTTGGACGTTTGCATTCGATGTTTTATGAAATGCTTGCGCATTTGTGACAATAGTGGAGTGACTTCATCCAAATGATCAGCTACTATAAAATCCAAAAGAATTTGAAGTGATTTTAACACTTCCGTGACTGTTGGTTTGGGTAGCAGAATTTCTGGTTCTTCCTCTTCAATCTCAAATTCCACCTGTGGCACAGACAAGATTGCTTCTTCCCAACCATCATCCAAAGTATCAAAAGCTAGAATGTCTTCAATTACAATTTCTTCCTCCACTTCTATTCATGCTGCTTTAGCAAAATGGAACATTTCTTCTTGATCTTGAGCTGATTAGTCATCTTGTTTTGGTTCTACTGCATCTTCGTTTAGACTTGCCTTTCGAAAGCAATTTTTAATGGTTGAAGCAGTGACTCGCTCCCAACTTTGAAAGACCTAATCAACGGCATCACCAACATTTACCTTTTTTTATAACATCAGCTAAAGCAATCAAATCTTCATGGGATAAAAGAAATTCAAGAAGCATCTTGCGATATTTAACCTTAAAGTTTCATATGATTCCAAAGTCCAAAGGCTAGGTCCCTACTGTCATGTTTGGTGGAAGGAAAACAAGCTTGATGTTGGAAAGCTCCATTTTTGGATGACAAGGAGTGTTGTCGAGAAAAATAAGGGCCTTCCGGTTCTCAATCTGCATTTTGGCATTGAATTTCTGAAGATATTCCAGAAATATCATTCCTATCGTCCATGCTTTGGAGTTTGCCTTCCAGATGACTCGATGAGGTAGCTGTTTGTTGAACGCTCGTGGCATTTACGACTTGCCAATCAATAGTGCCTTAAACTTTTCGCCAATTACTAAACAAAGAATAGCAATGGTAAGTCTTTCCTTGGCTAGCTTGCATGCTTTGCATTTTCTCCTTGTAGTACCAAGCTGCGATTTGGCACACCTTTCCAGAGAAGTCCAGTTTCGTCCACGTTCTAAATATTCCTTGCGTTTTCTCCAGACAACAAACGGAATTATATATAGTGGCATTTGCAAAACACCTCCAACAACCATTTGATGCCCTGAAATTGTTCAAACTAATGTTGGCCACCACTTGTAGAGCTTTGGTTTGCAAAATTGGGCCAGAAATGGGAATGTTTTGACAACGATCGTTAGCAAACCATCTGTAAACTCTTTCATCTATGACCTTGCCGTTGCCGCTAACTCGCACAAGTCTTTTCTAAGAAAAACTTGTGAATTCAAAATAATAGAACTTATAATCTCGCTTTTGTTCTTTTTCTAGTTGACAATTGTATTGACAGAAACAAAGTACTTTATAGCGCAAGCTCTCACAAACATCCATTGTCCAAATCTTGCAATGCTTTGGCTTTCTCTGCTAATGTTTTATCAATGTATTTTATTTTCCCACTCATGGTTCAAGTCTCTCTTCTCTTTGAACAACACTTGAATGCGTTATAACTAATGTACGACGAAATTAGAATGAACTATGAAATGACCATTGTACTCACGAAATGTGTCGCAACCCTAGCCTTGGCTCGCGACCAAGGCAAGGGGGTTGCAAGGGTGCGGGCCAAAAGGAAGCCCGAGAGTCACATCAAGACTCCCGGGAGTGCAAGAAAGTGTGAGGGAGTGGA
>Ga0116231_10003506_pt1 | contig 32533 bp, 26 predicted proteins | sample S1TSphgellanicum_2_FD_89695 | JGI IMG/M metagenome (GOLD analysis project Ga0116231, IMG submission 89695) | Host-associated microbial communities from peat moss isolated from Minnesota, USA - S1T2_Fd - Sphagnum magellanicum MG | ecosystem: Host-associated > Plants > Peat moss > Unclassified... | reverse complement strand
CACGTGGGTTAGGATCATGGCGTCGTCGGCGTTTGAGAAGATCAAGGCAGGCCTGGAAGAGGCCGTCGCCATCCAGGAGGGACGGGCCGATCCGGCGACCTACCGCGTCCATCAGTGCGATGAGACCGGGAAGCGGATAGACGTAGGGGGCCGGGACGAGCCCGACCCCGACAGCCCCACAGCGGCCCCCTAAGCCCGGCGCAGTCCGTTCTACATGCCCCCAGCATAGCCGAGGGAGGTGGGCGGCGGCGCCCGGGTAGGATCATCGCCATACCCGCCAAGGAAGCCGCCCCGCTCAAAGGCGCTGGCCAGCATATGGGTGGTCCACTCGCCCATTTTGCGGCCGTCCAGGAATACATCGCCCTTGACCGCACCGCCTCCGGCCTGGGCGGTCTTCAGCCCCTTGGTGTGGTCGCCATGGCTTGGGAAGGCGAGATGGGTTCCTGCCCAGGGTCCGCCCTTCTGATCGACCAGGGCGGGCACGCCCAGGAGGTTTTTCATGGGCTGGGGGATCGCCGCCCACAGCTTCGCGGGCAGGCTTAAGAGCCAGGTCCAGAACATCCCAAGCTCTGATCTGATGTTCGCCAGCACGCTCTTGGCCTTATCCCAGTGCTTCCACATCTGATAAATGGCGACGCCGACGCCGGCGACACCGGCGGCGATGGCGGCGGCTGTGCCCCAGACCGGGGCCGAGATGCCGGCGATGGCGGCGCCCAAGACAGTGAACCCTCCAGCCGCCCCTTCGAGGGCGGGTCCGATGGCCCCAACCGCGCTGAAGACCTTCAGGAGCACACCCGCGGATTTGACCAGGGCCGCGATGGCTGAGGCCGCGGCTCCGGCGATTAGAAGACCGGAGAGGCCTGCCGTCCCAACCATGGCCGCCTCGGCCTGCCGGGGGTGCCGATTCAAGACCTTTGTGATGGTCGCCAACGCCCCAGAGAGGCCTTTCATGCTTTTGATCATAAGGGGCATGGAGCTTTTCGCAAGCGAGGTCTCGGCGTCGACGAGCTGCGCCTGGAGGCGGAGCTGGGCTATCGCGGGGTTAGTGGCGAGGAGCTTTTCGTAAGCCTGCGAGCCGTCAGCCTTGCTGATCGTCAGCTTGTCGCGGTCGAACTGAGCGGACTTTTGATAGAACGTGTACGCCGCAAAGCCGGAAAGTCGGTTAGAGAACATGGAGTTGATCACGCTCTCAGGCGTGATGCGCTTCTCAGCCGCCAGCTTGTCGACGGCGGGCCGGAGGTAGCGCTGGGTCCGGAGGTATGGGTTGGTCTCCATGAGGGCGGTTCCCGCCACGGCGCCCGGCTTGACCTGATACGATCCGGTGGCGTTGCGCACGACATCGTCGGGCCGGATGAGACCTGCCGCGAGCCAAAGCGGCAAGGCCGACTTCTGCATCCTTCCGTGGGCCTGCTGGTAAAAGGACATGAGGGCCGTGCCCGCTTGTCCACCGCCACCGCCGCCGGTCTTCAACTCCTGCATCAAGGTCGGGAGATACCGATAGGTAAAAGCGTTATCCCACTTGGCTGTGGCCATGCGGCCCTGCTTAAGCGCTTGGTGAAAGTGAGAAACCGTCAAGGTTCCTCCCATGCCGATCCGCGCTTGGCTCATGAGCTGAGCGTTGGACGCCATGGCTCCCGGCGTCATCACCCCGGTGCGCAGCTCAATGGCCTTGACCATGTCAAAGCCGACCCGGTCCTGAGCCTTCCCCGTCAGGGCGGTAAGGATGCCCTGCATCCGGGCCACAAGGGGGACCATGGCCGCCGCCTCGCCCTGTAGAGCAGATGTCGAGCCGAACGCTGAGCGCACCTCGCGAAAGCTCTTGAGGTTCTCCGCCACCGTGGACGTGGGGACATCAAAGGAGGTCTTCCAGGCCTGGCCCACGACCTTGGCGATGTCGGCCTGCTTCATCCCCAGCGTGTCCATGAGGGAGAGCTGGTTGGCGTACTCCTTGGCCGCCGGGAGGGTCTTCGCAATAAGGCCGAGACCGAGGGCGCCCGCTCCGCCCATGAGAGCGCCGCCGGCCATGAGCAGACCGATACCCTTGTAGAAACGGCAAGAGGTGGCGGTGAGGAAATAATATTCGGTAATTCAACCGATTATATAGTTTCAAGACGCTTCAGGAGATTTCGTTTTAGTCAGTCATCGGAGCTTTCATAACACTCAGGTCGGCGGTTCGATCCCGCCCCCAGCCACCACCCCTTATGCGGCGGCGCGCCTTTTTTAGCCAACCAGGTGCAAAGCTTGGGTGCAGCGCCCCGGGCGGCTCAGGAGTGCGGTCGCGCGCCGCCGGCCTGGTCGCCGGCGAGACGTTCCTGACGATCAAGGTCCACCCTATATTGGTGAATCTGCTGTCTCAGCTGGCCGCAGAGATCGTCGTAAGCGCCGTAGGCGCGCTCCTCGCAACTGTCTTTATAGAGCTGAACCGCCCGATCGTAGGTGTCCTGGGCCGCCTTGAGCTGCGCCGCCGCCGTTGCAGCGGGGTTTGGCTGAACCGCCGACGGCGCCGAGGCCGGAGCCGCGCCCTTAGGATCCGCCGCCGTGATAAGGAGGGCGAGGATCAGCATCGTCATGGACGGGGCTCCGTGGTTCACGACGCCTCAGGGCCCAGGCGGCCCGAAACGCGAGGGTTCATGCTGCGCTAGAGCGCTCCGAAGCCATGGCCGTGGGACCGGCGAGGGCGTCCTGCAGCGCAGCAAGGAGCTGAGCCGGCTTGATGGGCTTGTCAACCACGGCCACCATCCCTCCAGCGAGATAAACAGCGACGGCGTCCGGGTCGGCGTTGGCGGTCAGGGCGACGATGGGCGTCCGCGCCGCCTGACCGCCAAGGGCCTGTATCGCCCGCGTGGCGGCGAGGCCGTCCATGCGCGGCATTTTGATGTCCATCAGAATGAGATCGAAGGGACGGTTGCGAACCGCTTGGACCGCCTCAAGACCATCTTCCGCTGTCTCAGAGGTGCAGCCGAACATTTCGCATAGCGCTGCGGCGACAATTCTGTTGGTCGCATTGTCGTCCACGATGAGAACGTGGGTGCGGGGCGGGAGGACACTTTCATCGTCCGTCCCGCCGTGGTCGGGCTCCTGGGCCGCCGCTATACGAAGGCGGACGGCGAATGAGAGGTGCCCGCCAAGACCGGGATTATCGACCCGTCGAACCTCGCCGTCCATCTCTTCGGCCAGGGTGCGACACAGCGAAAGGCGCTGGCCCCGCCCGTTCTTCGCTGAGCGCAGGCCGTCTAGACGCCCGTGGACGAGAACCTGGCCTTCAGCCCCTATGTCGGCGAAAAGCTGCAAGTCCACGACGCCCCCCTGGGCTGCGTCAAGGGCGCCTTCCATCAGCAGGGAGAGGAGCTTATCCAGGCGCTGCGGATTGGCCTGAACGCGAAGATCAAACGGGGCGGAGCAAGAGACGAGGAGGCGTCGCCCCTCGTCCGGGTGGGCGGCGCGAAACCGGCCCTCAACCGCTTCAACCAGTTCCCGCAGGTATATGCTTTCAATCGCCTTGTCCCCGAGGGCGGCGTTTGTCTCCAGGGTGTCCTCCACCAGGCGCGCCATCCGCCGGGCGGTCTCGAGCATTCCGTTAAGCTGAACGCGCGCGGGCTCCCCAAGGGGCTGACGGCTGATCATCTCTCCGAGGGCCAGTAATCCCGACATGGGCGCAGCAAGGGCCTCGGCGAGATTACGGTCCATTTCCCCATGGACGGGACGCCCGCCTGGCGAACTATGCGATTTTCCCATGTGTACTCAACTCTCGCCTTGGATCTCGACCATAGGCGCACTCGATTGCGATCAGGTTAAGCGTTTGACGTGGCACCATTACTCGCCTGGGGCCGCTAAGACGGGACGGATGTGCGCCTCAACCTGGCTTCGTCCGCCGGCATTTCGCTAGGGGAAGGGCTCGTGTATGACACTGGGCCCGCGCCTTGGCGGAGCCTTCTAAGACGCCGACACAGCCGCCCCATGTCCCATCACGCCCCAAGCGCTCAGGCCGCTCTTGTGCTTTTTTCGGGCGGCCAGGACTCCACCGCCTGCTTGGCGTGGGCCCTTAGCCGCTACGCCCGGGTCGAGACCGTCGGGTTCGACTACGGGCAAAGACACCGTGTTGAGCTTGATGCGCGTCTCCGCGTCCGGGAGGGTCTTCGCACGGCATTTCCATCCTGGGCGACGCGCCTGGGCGAGGATCATGTCCTGGATCTCAAGGGGTTCGGCGCCGTCGCCCAGTCTGCGCTCACGGCCGACCGCGCCATCGAGATGACGGATCGCGGCTTGCCGTCGACCTTCGTTCCGGGGCGCAATCTCGTCTTTCTGATCTATGCCGCCGCCCTTGCGGACCGGCGAGGCGCTGAGGTGCTCATCGGGGGCATGGGAGAGGCCGACTACTCGGGATATCCCGACTGCCGCCGGGACGCCCTCGACGCCATGGAGACAACCTTAAGATTGGGCATGGAGCGTCCGTTCAGCATCGAAACCCCCCTGATGCATCTGTCGAAAGCGGAGATTTGGGCCCTTTCGTATGAAATGGGGGGCTCAGCCCTGGTGGATTTGATCGTGGAGGCGAGCCACACCTGCTATCTCGGCGATCGGACCCACCGAAGTCCCTGGGGCTACGGTTGCGGCGAGTGTCCAGCCTGCTTGCTTCGAGCGCGCGGGTGGAGCCTGTGGCGGGAGCAAGTTGGGGCCGCCTCGTGAGCTACGCCGTCAAGGAGCTCTTTCTCACCCTGCAAGGCGAGGGCGGGCAGGTGGGTCGCGCGGCGGTCTTCTGTCGGTTTTCCGGCTGCAATTTATGGTCGGGGCGGGAAGAGGACCGCGAAACAGCCGTCTGCAACTTTTGCGACACGGATTTTGTGGGAATGGACGGGGACGGCGGCGGCCGTTTTGCCTCCCCCGACGCGCTGGCGACCGCAGCGTCGCGCCTTTGGGGAGCGCGTTCCGCGCCCGCTCTTGTGGTGTGCACGGGCGGCGAACCCCTCCTGCAGCTCGACAGGGATCTGGTCGATGCATTTCACGCGGCCGGGTTTGAGGTGGCGATAGAAACCAACGGCACGCTCAAGGCGCCGGAGGGCGTCGATTGGATCTGCGTCAGCCCCAAGGCTAACGCTGCAGTGCTGCAGACGTCCGGCGACGAGCTTAAGTTGGTCTATCCCCAGCCGGGGGTAGACCCAGCGCGCTTTGAAACGCTCGCGTTCAGCCGGTTCTCCCTCCAGCCCATGGACGGCCCTTCGCTCAAAGCCAATACGGACGCCGCCATAGCCTACTGCCTAGATCATCCCCGGTGGCGGCTCAGCATTCAGACGCACAAACACCTTGGTCTGCGTTAGGCGTTTGCTGCTGGGTTCGCCTAGCGGGCGCGGTTCTTTGCGCCGCCATCGCCAGGGTGCTAACTAAGGCTTGCGGCTTCAAAGCCGATTCCCGGCCTCATCTTCCCAGTCCGAACGCTTTCCGGAAGCTTCAAAGCCCTAGGTTATCTTGAGCGACGACGTCACACCCCCACCAGCGCCACCGTCCGGCGGGATGATCTCGCCGATCGCCATCGAGGACGAGCTGAAGCGCTCCTACCTCGATTACGCCATGAGCGTGATCGTCAGCCGCGCGCTGCCGGATGTTCGAGACGGGCTTAAGCCCGTGCATCGGCGAATTCTTTACTCCATGCACGACTTGGGCATGTCCGCCGACCGCGGATACTCCAAGTCCGCCCGTGTTGTGGGCGATGTTCTGGCGCGCTTCCATCCCCATGGCGACCAGTCGGTCTACGACGCCCTCGTTCGCATGGCCCAGCCCTTCTCCATGGGTTTGGTGCTTGTGGACGGCCAGGGCAATTTCGGGTCTGTGGACGGGGATAGCCCCGCCCAAATGCGTTACACCGAGTGCCGGATGACGCGCGCTGCTGAAGCGCTGCTTGCGGATATCGACAAGGATACCGTCGGGTTCAATCCTAACTATGACGAGCGGGAAAAGGAGCCCGCGGTCTTACCCGCCCGGATCCCGAACTTGCTGGTGAACGGGTCGGGCGGCATCGCGGTCGGCATGGCGACCAACATACCGCCGCACAATCTGGGTGAAATCATCGATGCGTGCCTAGCCGTCATTGACGATCCCACGACCCCCCTGGAGCGGCTTCTTGAAATCGTGCCGGGTCCGGATTTTCCCACTGGGGGAGAGATCATCGGTCGCACGGGCGCGCGCCAGGCTCTGATCAGCGGACGCGGCTCGGTCATCATGCGCGGCAAGGCTGACGTGGAGACGATCCGTAAGGACCGCGAGGCCATCATCATCACCGAGATCCCTTATCAGGTGAACAAGGCCTCCATGCTCGAGCGCATCGCCGAGCTCGTGCGGGAGAAGCGCATCGAAGGCGTTTCCGACCTGCGCGACGAAAGCGACCGCGACGGGATGCGGGTGGTGGTGGAGCTGAAGCGGGACGCGCCAGCCGACGTCGTCTTAAATCAGCTGCACCGCTACACGCCCCTGCAGACGTCCTTCGGGGTCAATATGCTCGCCCTAAACCGCGGGCGCCCTGAGCAGATGGGCCTGAAGGTCATGCTCGACGCCTTCCTCGAGTTTCGCGAGGAGGTGGTCGTCCGCCGGACGAAATTCGAACTGTCCAAGGCGCGCAATCGCGGACACGTCTTGGTGGGTCTCGCCATCGCCGTCGTCAATATCGATGAGGTGATCCTCATCATCCGCTCGTCGGCCAACCCCAACGAAGCGCGCGAGAGACTTCAGGCGCGTGATTGGCCCGCTGGGGACATGATCAGCCTCATTGCCCTTATTCAGGATCCTAGGACCGTCCTTGTTGAGGAGGCCCGGGTCCGGCTCTCGGACGAGCAAGCAAGGGCGATCCTCGCCCTGACGCTGTCGCGTCTCACCGGCCTTGGGCGCGACGAGATCTTCGCTGAAGCGCAGGAGCTGGCGAAGCTCATCGCGGGTCATCTCGAAATCTTGGGGTCGCGCGAGAAGATCATGGCCATCGTGCGCGAAGAGCTGGTCGCAGTCCGCTCAGCTTTTGCGGTGCCTCGGCGCACTCAGATCGTCGAGGGCGACGCCGACGTCGAGGATGAGGATCTCATCCCCCGCGAGGACATGGTCGTGACGGTCACCCACGGCGGTTATGTCAAACGCACCCATCTGTCCGCCTATCGGACCCAACGTCACGGCGGACGGGGTCGGGCTGGAATGCGCACCAAGGAAGAAGATGCGGTCACGCGGGTCTTCTCCGCCTCGACTCATGCGCCAGTCTTGTTCTTCTCTTCGGGCGGCAAGGTCTACAAGCTCAAGGTATGGCGCTTGCCCCTGGGGGATCCAAACGCCCGGGGTAAGGCGTTCATCAATCTTCTGCCGCTGGAGCAGAAGGAAAGCATCACCTCCATTTTACCCCTGCCGGAGGACGAGGCGAGCTGGGAGCGGCTGGACGTGGTTTTCGCTACGCGCTCGGGCAGCGTCCGGCGCAATAAGCTGTCCGACTTCGTGAACGTCAACCGCGCGGGTAAAATCGCCATGAAGCTCGACGATGGCGACGCCATTATTGGCGTCGCCATCTGCACCGAGGCCGACGACGTGCTTCTCACCAGCGCGGGCGGCCGCGCCATCCGCTTTCCTGTCGACGAGGTGCGCGTGTTTCAAAGCCGCGATTCCACCGGGGTGCGCGGCATCCGGCTCTCCGATGGCGATGCGGTCATCTCCATGGCGATCCTCCGGTCCGTGGACGCCACGCCCGACGAACGCGCGGCCTATCTCAAGCAGGCGAGGGCTGCGCTGCGCGCCATCGGCGAGGAGGCCGAGGAGGCTGAGGGCGGGGTCGTCGCCGAGGAGGCCGATGAAGAGGCCGTGGGCGACGCACAGCTTTCGCCTGAACGTTACGCCGCCCTCGGCGCGGCTGAGGAAACCATCCTCACCCTCTCGTCCGAGGGCATCGGCAAGCGCACCTCAGCCTATGATTTCAGGCGCACCGGCCGCGGCGGCCAGGGCCTGCTCGCCCAGGATCTCACGCGCAAAGGCGGACGCCTCGTGGCCGCCTTTCCCGTGGAGCAGGGGGACGAGCTTCTCCTTGTTACGGATGCGGGGCGTCTCATTCGCACCCCCGTGGCGCGGATACGCATCGCCGCGCGAAACACCCAAGGGGTGATCGTGTTCAGGACTAGCGACGGCGAGCACGTCGTCTCCGCCGAGCGCCTCGCCGAACAGGGCGTTCACGACACCGACGAGGACGGGGACGGCGATGAAGCGGACGTCGCAGGCCCAGAGGCCTAAACGCGCGCAACATCTCCCCGCCTTTGCAGGAGACGGGCGCGTTGGAAGCGGCTATGCAGCTTTTCTCAGGCCCCCGGCGCCACCGCCGCGGTCCTTCTGGCGAACGCTTGGCTACGGCGGCGAGGGGAGCGGCAGGGGAACATGAAGCGCGTCGGTCTCTACCCCGGAACGTTCGATCCCATTACAAACGGGCACCTCGACATCATTGGTCGGGCCGTGAAGCTTGTGGACAAGCTCGTCATCGGCATCGCAATCAACCGCGGCAAGGGTCCCTTGTTCACCCTAGAAGAGCGAGCGGCCATGGTTATGCGCGAAACCGAGAAGCTGCGCGGCGGGGTGGAGATTGTCGCCATCCCTTTTGAAAGCCTGCTGATGCATTTCGCTGAAGAGGTAGGCGCTCAGATTATCGTCCGCGGGCTGCGCGCGGTCGCGGACTTCGAGTACGAGTTCCAGATGACGGCCATGAACCAGCAGCTGAACCGCCAAATTGAAACTGTGTTTTTGATGGCGGATCCGCGCCACCAGGCCATCGCCTCGCGTCTCGTGAAGGAGATCGCCCAGCTCGGCGGCGACATCTCCCGCTTCGTCCCCGAGGACGTGGCCGCAAACGTGATCGCCAAGGTGAACGCCAGACCTTAGCTCCAGGAACCCGACGTTGATGAAGTTGCCGACTGCGGCTCTGTTCGCCGCCTTATCCTTGACCGTTCCCATGACCGCCGTCGCCGCGAAGCCGCCTCCGGCCCCGAAAAAGCCGGCGGTGGTCGCACCGACGGACGCGGACTTTAAGCCTCTTGATCCCGACGACATGCTTGTGGTGGATACGAACAAGGGGCGTGTCATCGTCGCCCTGACGCCCTTTTCGGCGCCAAACGCTGTGGCGCGGGTGAAAACCCTGGCGCGCCAGCACTTCTATGACGGCCAGACGTTTTTCAGGGTCATCGAAGACTTCATGGACCAGACGGGCGACCCGACCAACAAGGGGGAAGGCGGATCCAAGCTTCCGGATCTGAAGGCGGAGTTCACCTTCCGCAGGGGCTCGGCCAGTAACTTTGTCCGGGTTTCAAACCGGGACGACACCGTAGTCGGTTTCGTGGGCGTGCTTCCGGTGGCCAGCCAACCCGACGATCTCATGCTCATGACCGCCGATGCGAAGGTTGCCGCATGGCCCCTATTTTGCTCGGGGGTGATGGGCATGGCGCGCAACGCCGAGCCGGACTCGGCCAACAGCCAATTCTTCTTCATGCGCGGGACCTATCCCTCGCTTGAAAAGAAATACACCGGCTTTGGGCGCGTCGTCGTCGGGCAAGATGTTGTGAAGGCGATTAAAATCGGCGAACCCGTGCCTGATCCCCAAGACCAGATGCTCAAGGTGCGCTTGGGATCCGACATGGCCCCGGCCGATCGGCCCAGGGTGTTCATCCTAGACACCCAATCTGCCGCCTTCCGCTCCCTCATCGAACGCACACGGGACGATAAGGGTGGAGACTTCTCCCCGTGCGACATCGACATCCCAGTTCAAGTGCGCTGACCGCCTTGCAACCAGCCTCGCATCGTGCGCCCCTTAAGGCGTGGACTATGTGGGCAAGGCTTGATGGCCCTGAGCGGATCCGCGGCCGTGGGACTTCAGCCCTCAGGGCGCGCTGGAGGATGCGTTCGCATGCCGCATAAGACGCCGCCCGGCGACACCGTTCTTGATGTCAAAGATCTGAAGGTGCGCTTTCAGACAGCAGACGGCGTCGTTGAGGCCGTGCGAGGCGTTTCCCTGACGGCGGCGCGGGGCGAGTGTCTTGGCGTTGTAGGCGAAAGCGGCTCGGGAAAGAGCCAAACGGTCATGACGATCATGGGGCTTCTCGCGGCGAACGGCGCTGCGGAAGGGTCCGTGCGCTTCCAGGGACAAGAGCTTCTTGGTTTGGACGCGCGCGCATTAAACGCGGTTCGCGGGTCAGCCATGGCCATGGTGTTCCAAGATCCGCTTACCGCCTTGACCCCCCATATGCGGATCGGCGACCAGATCGCTGAAGGCTTGCTCGCTCACCGGGGTCTGACGCGGACTGAGGCGCTGAAGCAGGCTAAGATTTGGCTCGATCGCGTGCGGATAGCTGATGCGGCCCGGCGGATGCGCCAATACCCCCACGAACTTTCTGGCGGAATGCGCCAGAGAGTGATGATCGCCGCCGCCATGTCGGGCGGTCCGGCCCTCCTCATCGCCGATGAACCCACCACAGCCCTGGACGTCACGGTGCAGGCGGAAATCCTCGACCTCATGGCGGATCTCAAAACCGAAACCGGCGCGGCGCTTGTGCTCATCACCCATGACATGGGCGTCATCGCGCGGCTCGCCGACCGGGTCTGCGTGATGAAGGACGGACTCATCGTTGAGGAGGGGTCAGTCGAGGGGATCTTCACCGCGCCGAGGGCGGCCTACACCCGCGCCCTGCTAGACGCTATTCCGCGTCTGGACGGGGCGGAGCGGACCGGCCGGCCGGAGCGGGAGCCGGCGCCGGCTGACGCCCCCCTGGTGGTGGAGGCTCGGGGACTCAAGGTCCATTTCGCGGTCAAGGAGGGCTTCTTGCGGGCGCCGCGGATCCTGCGCGCCGTGGACGGTGTGGACTTTCATATTCGCGCGGGCGAGACCCTTGGGGTCGTGGGGGAGAGCGGCAGCGGGAAGTCCACCCTGGCCAGGGCGGTTTTAAGCCTCATTACCGCTACGGGCGGCGCCGTTGCGGTCATGGGTCGAGACCTCACCACAGCACGGCGCGGCGAGCTCCAGGCGGCGCGCAAGAATCTGCAGATCGTCTTTCAAGATCCTTTGGCGAGTCTCGATCCGCGGGTCACCATCGGAAACTCCATCGCCGAGCCCTTGACGGTCTTTCGTCCCGACCTGCCGCGGAGCGAGCGCGACGCCGAGGTCACGGCCATGATGCGCCGGGTTGGCCTTCCGTCTAATTTTGTGAACCGCTACCCTCACGAGTTGTCCGGCGGGCAGAACCAAAGAGTGGGGATCGCCCGCGCCACCATCCTCAAACCTAGCCTGGTCATTTGCGATGAAGCGGTGTCCGCCCTTGACGTCTCCATCCGTGCGCAAATTCTCGAACTCCTGATTCAACTGCAAAAAGATCTTGGAATGGCGATGCTGTTCATCAGCCACGACCTCGCCGTGGTGCGCGAGATCAGCCATCGCGTCATGGTGCTTTACCTTGGACGGGTGATGGAAGAGGGGCGCGGGGAGGATCTTTACAGCGATCCGCGCCATCCTTACACGCGCGCTCTCCTAGCAGCGGCCCTCACGCCCGATCCCGTCTTAGAACGCTCGCGCCCAAGGATGCGGCTATCCGGCGAACCCCCGTCGCCCATGGATCCTGGCGCCGCCCTCAGGTTTCTGCCGTCGCGTCGCTCCCAAGACGGATCCGAACCCTATGTGCCCCAACTGCTGACCGTCGCCCCTGGTCACCGCGTGTCGGAGTTTGACCCGACTTAGCCCGCGGCGCGCCGAGCTGCGGCGTCGGAGCGGCACAGATAGCGCTTGGGATGGAATGCTGTGATGTTGTCCACCCACCCGGTTATCCGGGGGTCCACAAGATCGCGCGAGACACGGCCAAAAAGGGGAACGATATTGGCCGAGGCCATGGCAAGGGCTTCGGCGCGCTCAAGGATCGCTGCGCGCTTGCCGGCGTCCGGCTCGTGGTCGGCCTGGGCGAGGAGTGCGTCATATTCCGGATTGTTGTAATCCCCGTAATTCTGGCCGCCCGTGCCGCTCTGCAAAAGATTGAGGAAGGTCAGAGCATCGTCATAGTCCGCCACCCAGATCGCGATAGCCGCCTGGAAGTCGCGCACGGGAAGATCCTGGTAAAAGATCTGGGGCTCCTCGGCGACAAGGCTGGCGAACACGCCGATGGAGCGCCAATCCGCCTGCATGGCCGCGGCGACGGCGGGATCGATGCCGTTGGGATATTTTAGTTCGAACCTGAGCGGATGGGTCGGGCCGTAACCGGCCGCCGACAGTAATTTGCGGGCCTCTGCGAGACGGCGAGGGAAGGGCCAACTGGCCCAGACCGGGGCTTTCATTGCGTCGTAATTCGCCGTTCCGGCAGGAACAAAGCCATAGGTCGGCTTTTCCCCCGCGGCCGTGAGGGCTTTTGTGATGAAATCCCGGTCGGTCGACATAGAGAGGGCGACGCGAACCCGCTGGTCGGAAAACGGCGCAAAATGCGTATTGAACGTCATGTAAGTGTCGGCCAGCTCAGGGGGCGTGTGGACGGCCTTGGGGATCTGATCCGGTCGTCTCAAGTAGCGAGCCCGCCGCGCGAGGAAATCGATGTCGAGGTCAAAATCCCCGGCCTTGAACCGCCGCTCGGCGGATACCGGGTCTGGGGCCGGATAGTAGCTGATCCGGTCGAAGCACACCTTTTGCGCCTCGTAAAATAGGGGGTTCTTCTCCAGGACGATCCGGTCGCCAAGGGTCCAGGATTTGAGGAGGTAGGGTCCGTTGGCGACAAAGCGCCCCGGTTGAACCCAGCTGTCTCCATAGCGTTCAACCACGTGGCGCGGCACGGGTAGGACGACGTTGTGGGTGAGCATTTCCGGAAAGTAGGGCGCCGGATGGGTGAGGGTGATTTGAACGGTATGCGGGTCAAGGGCTCGAACGCCGAGGCTGTCGAGAGGGGCCCTGCCGGAGTTTACCGCTTCGGCGCCCTTGATCAGATAGAAAAGGTAGGCGTAGTCCGACGCCGTTTTCGGGTCTTCCAAGCGACGGAACGTGTAGACGAAATCGTCCGCCGTCACGGGAACGCCGTCCGACCAAAGCGCCTTGCGCAACTTGAACGTCCACACAATGCCGTCTGAGCTGGCCGACCAACTCTGCGCCATGCCCGGCGAGAGGCGGCCGGCCGCGTCGCGGTCCGTCAGCCCGATCAGTAGATCAGATAGGACGTTGGCTTCGATGGTCAGGGAGGTGCGCGGTGGATCCAGGGTGGCGGGATCTGCGTCGTTGGTCGCTTCAAAGCAAAGTTTGCCGGACGGACACGGCGCGCGCCCCCCGGCCTTGTGGCATCCGGCCGTGACGGCGAGGATCCCGGCGCAGACCCCAACCGCCACGGCCCGCGACAAGGTGCTGATCCGCCCCATGATCATCGGTCCTTCGGGTCGATGGCGTCGCGCAGGCCGTCGCCGAGAAAATTGAACGCCGACAGCAGCACCGCCATGGCCACGGCGGGCACGACGAGCGTCCATGGGGCGAGCTCCATCTGGTTAGCGCCCTCGCTTACCAGGGTGCCGAGGGAGGTCAGAGGCTCCTGCACGCCCAAACCGAGAAAGCTTAAGAAGCTCTCCGCCAGGATGACCGTGGGGATGGTGAGGGTGACATAGACAATCACCGGCCCCACCAAGTTGGGGGCGATGTGGCGTAGGAGGATCGCCGGGGTGGAGAGACCGGCCGCCCGCGCGGCCTCGATGAATTCCTTCCGCTTCAAGGACAGGGTCTGGCCGCGTACGATGCGCGCCATGGTCAACCATTCCACGGCCCCAATGGCGAGGAAGAGGAGGATCAGGTTGCGCCCGAATGTGACCATCAGAACGATGACGAAGAATATGAACGGCAGGGCGTAGAGAACGTCCACCAGCCGCATCATGAGTTCGTCAACCCGTCCGCCCACATAGCCGGCCACAGCGCCGTATGCGACGCCGATGAGAAGGGCGACGAGGCTCGCCACAACGCCGACGGCGATGGAGACCCTAAGGCCGACGAGGGTCCTTGCCAGGAGATCCCGACCCAGATCATCGGCGCCCAGGAGGTGGCCGTGGGTGAAGGGCGCGGATAAGACGTCAGATTTGTTGACCTGGTCATAGCCGAAGGGAACCAGGAAAGGCCCGATCAAAGCGATAAAGACGAGGAGGACGAGAATGGCCGCGGCGACGCTCGCAGCACGATTCTGAGCCAGACGACGACGGGCGTCGTCGAGGAGGCTGCGCCCCTTGATGGCGTTCGACGTGTCCATACGGCCGGGTTCTGGCGCCGTGGTCATTCCAGGACCACCCGGGGGTCCAGGGCCGCGTAGAGGACGTCCGCGACGAGGTTCAGGGCCATGATCAAGGTGGAGTAAAGGATCACCACGCCCATGACGACGGTGTAGTCCCGCTGTAGGGCGCTGACGACGAAATAGCGCCCGAGGCCTGGAATGTTGAAGATCTGCTCGACCACGAGGGAGCCAGTGATCAGGCCTGCACACGCGGGTCCAAGATAGCTCACAAGGGGTAGGACCGCCGCGGGCAGGGCGTGACGCAGCACGATGGCCTTGGACGAAAGTCCCTTCGCCCGCGCTGTGCGGACGAAATTCGATTTCAACGCTTCAATCATGCCGCCACGGGTGAGGCGCGCGATGACGGCGGTTTGCGGCAGCGCCAGGACTGTAATCGGCAAAACAAGGTTCTGCACCTCGCCCCATCCTCCCGAGGGAAGCCAGCCCAGGGTCGAGGCGAAAACTAGAATCAGGAGTGGGGCGGTGACGAAGGTTGGAACGCACAGGCCCGCCACCGCCAGGCTCGTCACAAGGTAGTCTGGCGGTCGATTTTGCGCGAGGGCGGCCATTACGCCGGCGCCGACGCCTAAGGCCGTCGCCAGGGTAAGGGCGGTGAGGCCCAGAGCGAGGCTCTTGGGAAAACCCTCGCCAATGAGCTGCGCGACAGTCTTGTCCTGATATTTAAGAGAGGGTCCGAAGTCGCCGTGGGCGACGCCTTCAAGGTAGGATGCGTATTGCTCGACAAGCGGACGATCCATGCCGAACTTGCGCATGACGTTCTTTTCGATGACTGGCGGAAGCTTTCTGCCCGTTTGAAACGGAGTTCCGGGCGCCAGACGCATGAGGAAGAAGGTTGCCGTCACGACCACGAAAAGGGTCGGCGCGATGACCAGGATGCGGCGTAGAATGAAGCCTAGCATCCTGCGTCCCAAACTGCGGGCCGTCGTCCCTGGACGACGCAAAAGGCTTTTGCGCGCACGCCTACCGCTCTTTGTGTTGGGCAAGCGTCATTGCGCCGTCGTCCCTAGGACGGATCCACGTCTGGCGAATAGGAAATAGACGCCGACGCCAATGGCGTTCCATATGAAAAACAAGACGATGGTGACGCTCGGCAGGCTTGTGAAGAGGTAGAGGCACCCCGCGACGCCAAGGGGGCCGACCAGCCACCACACGGGCGTCTTAAACACCCGTGGGCGGTCCGGCTCTCGCCGACGCAGGACCATCATGCAGACGCCTACAGCGATGAAGGCGCACAGCGTTCCCGCATTGGCGAGAGCGGCGATCTGCCCGAGAGGGAGAAGTCCTGCGATGGCCGCGGCGATGACGGCGGTGATGAAGGTCATGGTCACGGGCGAGCCGGTCCGCTTGCTCAACGCCGCAAGCTGCCTTGGGAGAAGGCCGTCGCGCGCCATCACAAAGAAAATTCGGCTCTGACCGTACATGAAGGCGAGGATCACTGTGGGTAAAGCCACGACGGCCGCCGCCGCGACAAGGCGCGCCGCCAGGGGTTGGCGTAGGGCGTCGAGAACGAACACCAGGGGGGCCGGGCTCTTAGCGAAGGCGGCGGGAGCTGAGGCTCCGATCGCGGCCGCGGCGACGGCCATATAGATGAGGATGCACACGACCATGGAGCCGATGATGCCGATGGTCAGATCGCGGGAGGGGTTTCGCGCTTCTTCGGCGGCCGTCGATATGGTGTCGAAGCCGTAGAAGGCGAAAAAGATGATCGAGGCGGCGGCCATGACGCCGATTTTGCTTCCGTCCGCCGCGTATCCTGAAAATCCAAACGGCATGAACGGCGTGAAGTGGCCGATCTTGAATGCAGAGCCAGCGATGAGGACGAAGGCGGCCAGGGCGATAATCTTTACGCCCACAAGCACTACATTGACCGTGGCGCTCTCACGGGTCCCAAGAATCAACAGCGCCGCCACTGCGAAGGCGATGAAGATGGCCGGGAGGTTGACCAATCCCCCCGCCTCCGGTCCTGCGAGGAGGGCCTTGGGAAAGAAGGGCAGAAATTCCGCCACATGCCCGGACCACCCGACCGCGACGGCGCTGCAGACGACGGTGTATTCCAATATAAGGCTCCAGCCGACAAACCACGCCGGCAGCTCGCCCAAAACGGCGTAGCTATAGGTGTAGGCGCTCCCCGCAGCCGGAATGAGGGTAGCCATCTCCGCGTAGGCGAGGGCGGAGCAGATGCAAACCGCACCTGCGATGACGAACGACAGGATGACGGCGGGCCCCGCCAATCCCGCGCCTACCCCGATCAAGGTGTAGATGCCCGTGCCAACGATGGCGCCGACGCCTAGGGCCATGAGATGAGGCCAGCTCAAGGTCGGTCGAAGGCGCTTTGTAGGATCCGTGAACGCCAGGGCGTCCAGAGACTTTCTGCGGAATACTCCCCCTGTCAACGCCCTAGCCGCCCGCCAAGGCGGCGGCGGCGGCGTCGATCCGCGCCGCATAGGCCTCAAGGGCCGCTGCCGTGCGCGAAACGTAAGTCTGGGCTTCGGTCCATCGGCGCGCCTCTATGGCTTCACGAATCCCGGGCAGGGTCTTCGCGCCGTAGCCGGTGAGAACGCCCGGCGCATAGGCCAGATTCTTGAACCAAGGCCGTCCTGGCAGACCCTCCTGATCGAGGAGCGTCTGGTCGATGTCGCCCACGAGGGCGTTGACGCCGGCGGCCTTGGCGGACGAGAGGGCCCCAGACTGAGCTAGGGCGGCGTCGTAGCGCTTGGCGCTCTCTCTCAGATGGACCACCGCCGCGTCGAGGGGCGCAAAATTCAAGCTCGGGGTTTCCCCTTTAGGCTCCGGGGGCACATAGGTCTTGGTCGGATCCGCCGCGAGAGTGAAGGCCTTTTCCCCCAATAGGCGATCTGCGGCGGCAGCCTTGGTCTTCTCTTCGGCGTTCAGGTCTTTCAACTCCTGCGCATAGCCCGCAACCGTCTCAGCGAAACCCGTGAAATAGAGCGGGAGCACATCGGCGTCCGCTTCCCGAAGGACAAGGCGGCCGGCGGTTTGCGCCAGGGTGACGCCGTAGGACAGGCCTGGATCGCCAAAACGCGTGTAGTGCTCAAAGGTGTCGTAAGCGGAATGATAGACCCCGCCCTGCTCGTCCTCTCCGCCGTAACCGAGATTAATGGACGCCAAGCCCAGATGTTGAAGGAAGGCGGAGTAATCCGAGCCTGACCCAAGGGCGCCTACGGGAATGTCGCCGCCCGCGGCGACGATTTTGGCCTCCTTGGCTCTACGGGGCTCGCTGAGCCCGTGAACTTCGATGTCGGCGCGAAGACGCGCCGCGACAGAGACGTGGGTCTGGGGATCTGGAACGTCAGCGCCCACCTGGTTCACAAGCCTTTGCAGATCGTGACTGGCCTCGACGCCCAGAAAACCGCGACCGTTGGTGTCGGAATTTATGTAGACGACGGCCTTCTTCTGCAGTTCCGCGCCGTGGGTCTCAGCCCACTCCGTTGATCCGATCAGGCCAGGCTCCTCGCCGTCCCAACTCGCGTAGACGATGGTGCGTTTGGGCCGCCAGCCGGACTTCCAAAGGGCGCCGAGGGACTTCGCCTCCTGCAAGAGCGCGACGTTTCCAGAGAGCGGATCCCAGGCGCCGAACACCCAACCGTCATGGTGGTTGCCGCGCACCACCCATTCGTCGGGCGATTGCGACCCCTTAAGGGTGGCGATCACATCGTAGATGGGCTTAAGGCTCCAGTCGGATTTGACCACGAGGTGGGCGCTCGCGACAGAGGGGCCCAAATGATAGGTGATCGGCAGCTGGCCTCGGAAGGCCTTGGGCGCAACCGGGCCTGTGAGCGCCTCCAAAAAGGGTTTGGCGTCAGCGTAGGAAATGGGAAGCGCGGGAATTTTCAGTATGCTCGGCGCGGTCTCGCGGGTGAGCCGCTTGGCGTCCTTGGTGGCGCCGACGCCTGGGGTAAGGGGGTCGCCCGGATAGATCATCATCTTCGCCACCGAGCCGCGCTGGACACCGTCGGCGGGCCTGGAGCCCCCCTTGGGGTAGGGATCGTCGGGTCCGTAACCGTCGTCGGCGGGGTCTGAGTAGATCAGGCAGCCCACCGCGCCGTGGTCTTGCGCCAGCTCGGGCTTGAGGCCGCGCCAGCCGCCGCCATAGCGCGCGATGACGATCTTGCCGCGGACGTCCACGCCCGCCCGAGCGAGGACGTCATAGTCTTCTGGCATGCCGTAGTTGACGTAGACAACGGGCGCGGTGACGTCGCCGTCGCCCTGGTAGGCCAGATAGGGCGGAAGGACGTGGTCGGTAATGGCGCTAGAAGCGTCGCCCGGCACCGGCGGCTCATGAAGCTTGGCCTTGAACGGGCGCTCGCCGAGGAGTTCGAGGCTGACGTCCAGCGGCGTCGGGTAAAGCGCGTAGAAGGTTTCGATCTTGGCGTCCCAGCCCCAAGACTTGAACTGTGCGAGCATCCACTCGGCGTTCGCCGCGTCATGGGGTGAGCCCACCTGGTTCGGTTCGGCCGCCATGCGCTTGAGCCAGCCTTCCTGCTCCGCCGCCGACAAGCCTTGATCGAAGCTTGCTTCAAGGGCCCGCTCTTTGGCCGCTCCATCCATCGTGAAGCCGAGGAGGGGCCCCTGGGCGGACGCGGCGAAGGCGCTTGACGCGGTGAGGGTCGCAGCGAGGCACGCGGTGATCAGCAAGCGGTGACGCATCAGGACAACTTCCCCTTTTCCTCTTGAGACGCCCTTCTTAGGGGCGAGGCGTGGGGACCATACCGTGGAATTCTCCGCGCACCACCGCCGATGCTCGCAAAAATTTGATCCGACCCAGTTTCGCCCCAATCTGCGCCGCCTAGGGCTGAAGCCCGCGCCGCAGGCAGGCCGCTTTTAGCGTGTTGCGCAAGAGGCAGGCGATGGTCATGGGGCCGACGCCGCCCGGGACCGGGGTCACCGCGCCCGCGATCTGGAGCGCCTCTGCGAAGTCAACATCGCCCACAAGGCGCGTTCCCCCCGCCGCCGCCTTCACCGGATCCCTAGACGGCGTCCGGTTTATACCCACATCGATGACGACGGCGCCTGGACGAATGAAGTCGCCTTTGACCATTTCGGGGCGTCCCACAGCGACGACCAGAATGTCCGCGTCGCGACAGACGGCGGCGAGGTCCCGGGTTCTGGAATGCGCAAGGGTGACGGTGCAGTCGGCCTGGAGCAGGAGCTGGGCCATGGGTTTGCCCATGAGGTTCGACCGGCCCACCACCACCGCCCGCAGCCCGGATAGGTCTTCAAGGACTGAGCGGATCAGGATCATGCATCCGAGCGGCGTGCAAGGCGCGAGACCCGGGGCGTTGGACGCGAGACGGCCGGCGTTGACGAGGGTGAGGCCGTCCACATCCTTGTCTGGATCGATAGCGGCGATCACCCTGGAGGCGTCCAGGGGCGAGGGGAGCGGCAGCTGAACCAGGATCCCGTCCACGTCCCAGTCCTGATTGAGTTCTTCCACAAGGGCCAGAAGGGAGCCTTCCGCCACGTTGGCGGGAAGGCGGATCGTGCGTGAGCGCATGCCGGCGCTTTGAGCCTGCTCGCCCTTGTTGCGGACGTAAACCTGGCTTGCCGGGTCATCGCCTACGAGGATCACGGCCAGGCACGGGACGACGCCGTGGGCGAGCTTCATGGCCGCCGTGTCCGCAGCGATCGCATCTCGCAGGTCCTGCGCTTGGGCTTTGCCGTCGATAATCCGGGCGCGGGGCTCAAGGGACACGTCGGCTCTCCGGGGCGTTTGAGGATTGCGCCTCCCTAGCGCCGCCGGGAGCGGCTGTCGACGGAGACCGGTTAGGACCTTGCGCCGTTCCAGCCGAGCCGTGTTAAGGTCCCGCCTATGAGCCTTTCGGGCCTGCAGCACCTGATTGAAGCCGCGGGGCGCGTCCGCGCCGCCTGCATCGGCGATGTCATGCTTGACCGCTTCGTGTACGGCGTTGTGGATAGGGTTTCCCCAGAGGCGCCCATCCCGGTCATGAACCTCGCCCACGAGCGGGCCATGCTCGGCGGAGCCGGCAACGTCGCGCGCAACCTTGCGGCCCTGGGTGCGTCGACCACGCTGGTCTGCGCGGTGGGGCGCGACGAGGCCGGGCGAACCCTTGAGGCCCTGATTGGCGAGGAGGCTGGCCTGGTGTCCGCACTGGTGGCGGACGCGCTGCGGCCGACGACGGTGAAGACGCGCTTTATCGCGTCCGGCCAGCAGCTCATGCGTCTTGATCACGAAACAAACCTCGGCCTCGTTGGGGAGGTTGAAGCCCAATTAGCCGCCGCCGCCGAGGCCGCGGTTCAGGGCGCCGACGTCGTTCTTCTGTCCGACTACGCCAAGGGCGTTCTGACCAGAGGCGTCATTGCAGCCTGCATGGCGGCGGCGCGCAAGACCGGCGCGCCTGTGGTCGTGGACCCCAAGGGACGGGATTTCGCCCGATACGGCGCCGTGGATCTGATCAAGCCTAACGCCAAGGAGCTCGCCCTAGCCACCGGACTGCCGACGCAGACTGACGCTGAGGTCGAGGTCGCCCTCTCAGCAGCGCTTGAAGGGTGTGCGGCCAAGGCGGTCTTGGTGACCCGGGCCGGAGCCGGCATGTCCCTGAGACGCCGGGGCGAAGCGGTCCGACACTTTCGCGGGTCGCCGCGCCAGGTTTTCGACGTCTCCGGCGCGGGCGACACAGCCCTTTCCGCGCTAGGGGCCGCCCTCGCTGTCGGCGCCGATCTTGAAGCCGCGGCCGAGTTCGCCCTCCTCGCTTCGGGGGTGGTGGTGGGCAAGATCGGCACCGCGGTTGTAACCCCTGGGGAGCTGGTGGAGGCGGAGATGGCCCAACGCCTTAGCGCAGCAGAGATGAAAATCGCCCCGCACGAGCGGATGATGGCGGTGGTGCAGCGCTGGCGAGGACAAGGGCTGAGGGTCGGGTTCACCAACGGGTGCTTCGACATCCTGCACAGAGGGCATGTGGCGTATCTTTCCGAGGCTCGCAGAAGCTGCGATCGGCTGATCGTCGGCCTCAACACTGACGCCTCCGTGCGCGCTCTCAAAGGCGAGGGTAGGCCGGTGAATGACCTCGAGAGCCGGGCCATGGTCCTTGCCGGACTGGCGTGCGTCGATCTTGTGGTTCCCTTCGACGCGCCAACCCCGGTGGCGCTCATTGAAGGGGCGAGACCGGACGTCCTCCTAAAGGGGGCGGACTACACCAAAGAGTCGGTCGTCGGCGCCGACTTCGTCTTGGCCTATGGCGGTGAAGTGGTGCTGGTTCCCCTGGTTGAGGGATACTCCACCACATCAGCCATTAACAGGATGACCCGGAAGGCATGACCCGTCGTCTTATCCTCGTCACTGGGGGAGCTGGTTTCATCGGATCCAATATCGTAGCCGGCCTGGCGGCCCAGGGCGCCTATGACGTGGCCGTCTGCGATCGTCTACGGTCCGCCGACCTAGGCAAATGGCGCAACCTGGCTAAACACCCCATCGCCGATTTTGTGTCGCCGGAGGGACTATTCGACTGGCTTGCGGCGAACCGCACGCAGCTGGACGCGGTGGTGCACATGGGCGCCGTCTCCTCCACCACGGAGCCTGACGCCGACAAGATCATTCAGACCAACTTCGTTCTCTCTAAGGCCCTCTGGCTGTGGTGTTGCGAGGCGGGCGTGCGTCTGATCTACGCCTCCTCAGCCGCCACCTACGGCGATGGGGCTCAAGGTTTCGTCGATGACGACAGCGCCCACGGCCTGGCGGCTCTGCGGCCCCTCAATCCGTACGGCTGGTCTAAGGCGCTGTTTGACCTTTACGCCCGCCGCGCCGCCGACCGCGGCGAGGCGCCCCCACAATGGACGGGTCTGAAGTTCTTCAACGTCTACGGCCCCAACGAAGCCCACAAGGGCGCAATGCGGTCCGTTGCGAACCAGATCTGGCCTAAGGTCAGGGACGGAGAGGCCGTCACCCTCTACCGGTCGCATAATCCGCGCTATCCGGACGGCGGACAGCAGCGGGATTTCGTGTTCGTCAAGGACGTGGACGCCGTGGTCTGCTGGCTCCTTCAGGCCCCGAAGGTCTCGGGCGTGTTCAACCTTGGAAGCGGGCAAGCGCGTTCCTTCGCCGACCTTGCGCACGCCGTTTTCGTCGCGGCGAACCGGGCGCCGCGTATCGACTATGTGGATACCCCGGTCGCCATCCGCGACGCCTATCAGTACTACACGTGCGCCGAGATGGGGCGGCTTAGGGCGGCGGGATATGAGGGCCCCTTGACCCCTTTGGAGGTGGGGATCGCGGATTATGTCCAGAGCTATCTGGCCGCCCGCGATCCTTACCGCTGAAGTCCCCGGCGAACGGGGCTTTCAGTAGCGTTTTCAAAACCTCTTCCCCTGAAACCGCCCTTAGAAATCGGGCCGGTCTATGGGATCGGTCTGGGACCGGTCGCGCTTGTAAAGACCGTCCGCAAGGCGCCCGAGCTTATCAATCGCTTCCTGGTACTGCTTGTAGAGGTCGTCATGCTTGGGCAACTCGTCCCGGCCGGCGCGGAGCTGGTGCAGGAATGAGTCGATCACGCGGTAGTACATTTAGAGAGCTCCGGTTTCATGGCCTCACGGCCGTCCAACGCTGGCGTATGTAAAGCCGCGGCGGGCCATATCTTGGGGAGTATAGATGTTGCGTAGGTCTACAACCAAGGGGGCTTTCAGCAAATCCTTGATCCGCGCGAGATCAAGCGCCCTGAAGCGATCCCATTCCGTCAGGATGACGAGACCGTCCGCCCCCTCCGCCGCGTCGTAAGGACCGTCCTTAAAGCGCACGTTGGGCAATAGGCGACGCGCTTCGTGATCTTCCGGATCAAAGGCCTGGATGGTGGCGCCCATGGCCTCCAGGGCGGGGATGATCTCCAAGGACGGCGCATCGCGCATGTCGTCGGTGTTGGGTTTGAAGGTGAGCCCCAGGATGGCGATGGTCTTGCCTTGAACCGCGCCGCCCATGGCGGCGGCGATCTTGTCCGCCATGGATTTCTTGCGCGCCTCATTCACCTTCACCGTCGTTTCGATCAGGCGCATGGGAGACCCAGCCTGCTCGGCGGTGCGAACAAGGGCCAAGGTGTCTTTGGGAAAACATGAGCCGCCATATCCAGGTCCGGCGTGCAGGAACTTGGATCCGATCCTGTTGTCGAGGCCTATGCCGCGGGCGACTTGCTGCACGTCCGCATCAACCCGCTCGCACAGGTCCGCCATTTCGTTGATGAAGGTGATCTTCATGGCGAGAAAGGCGTTCGCCGCGTATTTTATGAGTTCTGAGGTGCGCCGCTGAGTGAAGATGATCGGCGTTTCGTTCAGGAAAAGCGGGCGATAGAGTTCGCGCATCACCTCCCGCGCCGCTTCATCGTCCGTGCCCACAACAACGCGATCCGGACGTTTGAAATCTGCGATGGCCGCGCCCTCGCGCAGGAACTCCGGGTTCGACACCACCGCCACCTGGGTTCCGGGGCGCGTCCGGCGGATGATCGATTCAACTTCGTCCCCCGTTCCCACAGGGACCGTGGATTTGGTCACGACCACGGTGAAGCCGTCCACGAGGCCGGCGATCTCCTCAGCGGCCGCGTACACGTAGGAGAGATCCGCATGGCCGTCTCCCCGGCGTGAGGGCGTCCCCACGGCGATGAAGACGGCGTCGGCCTCCCGAACGGCTCTTGCCGTATCTTCACGGCTGGAGGCGAAAAAAAGCCGCCCCTCCTGGACGTTGCTGTCGACGAGAGCCTCGAGGCCGGGTTCGAAAATGGGCATGACCCCCGCCTTGAGGCGTTCGATCTTGCCTGCGTCCTTGTCAATGCAGGTCACCACATGACCGAAATCCGAAAAGCAGGCCCCTGACACCAGCCCCACATAGCCGGTTCCGATCATCGCTACGCGCATGGTTTCAAGCTCCGTCTTGTAGGCTGGCGCGGACTATAGGGCTCTTGCAGGTCTGGCAATGCACGCCAGGGTCCTTACGCCTTACGGTTTGCGTGGGCGCACTTTTTTGATGACGCCTGAGAAGGTCATCATGGGCCGTCCGCCGGTTTCAATAACGCCGCGCAGGAACATGAGGGACCCGCCCGCGCGGATCACCTCTCCACGACCCTCCACGAGGTCGCCGACATAGGCGGGACCGACAAACTCTCCGTTCAAGGAGATGGTGACCATCGGCGTGGTCTCTCCGCTCCCTTCGCGAATGGGGTGGGAGAAGGCGAACAGGCAGAAGTCGGCGAAGGTCATCATGCAGCCGCCGTGCATGGCGCCGCCCCCGTTCATGTGCCGCTGCTCCGCACGGAAGGCGCAGCGCACGGACCCGTCGGCTTCCTGTCGGAACACAAAAGGTCCGGCGAGGTTTTCGTAGGCGTCGTCGCTCCAACGGCTCCAACCGGCGAATTCGCCGTCCGTGATCACCCGTGGCCCCGGGTGCATTTGCCTGTCGTCGCCGCCGTCCATACTGTGCCTCTCGTTTCGCCCGAGGGACACATAACGGCAGTTCGCTTAGGCGTGAAAGTCCGGCGCGGTCTGGAGGATTTGAATGCGCGAGAATGAGGCGGCGGCGACCACCACTGGGGCTGGCCCTTTTTGCCAAGACGCAGGGACGTCTCCGGTGACATCGGCGCTGTTCGCCCTCTTGTCCACGGCGGCGCCGGGAAAAAGCGTCAGCCCTGAAGCGGTCGCGCGCGCGGCCGCTGGAGTAGGGTGGCGACGCGTTCTCGCCCAGGTGCGAGCGGAGGCGATTGGTCTCGCCCGTCAGGGGCGGATCGTCGTCACACGCCACGGGCGCCCAGCCGACCCCAACCGGTTCAAGGGGGTCTACCGCCTTCGGCTGCCCTTGCCCGGGGACGTCCAAGAAAACGCCGAGGGTGGCGCGCAGGGCCCGGCGGCGCCGAACCCACCGCAGGACGCAGAGCGCAATGGCTGACGGCGGAACGGGGGGGCTGGACGCCCTGTTGCATCAAATTCGAAACTGCAGAGCCTGCGCCGCAGACTTTCCGCATGAACCCCGACCGGTGGTGCGGGCGAGCGCATCTGTCCGGCTTCTCATTTGCGGTCAGGCCCCAGGGCGCCGGGTGCATGAGAGCGGTGCGCCCTTCGACGATCCCTCCGGCGACCGCTTGCGCGGCTGGATGGGGATCGACCGGGCGCGCTTCTACGCCGATGCGCGCATCGGCGTCGCCGCAATGGCGTTCTGCTATCCAGGAACAGCTGCGAGCGGAGGCGATCATCCGCCTCCGGCGCGCTGCGCTGCGCTTTGGCGCCGTCGCCTCCTCGAGCATCTCCCGGATGTGGAGTTGACCCTTCTTGTAGGCGGTTTCGCCCAACGGTGGGCCTTGGGGCCAAAGGCCAAGGGCGGCGTCTCCCAAACGGTGGCGCAATGGCGCAGCTTTCTCCCCAACGTGGTTGTGTTGCCGCATCCGTCTTGGCGCAACACCGCTTGGCTTGCCCGCCACCCGTGGTTCGAAGCCGAAGTGACCCCCTACCTGCGCGGTCGGCTCGCGGACATCCTTACCCCATGAACAGGCGAAGCGCCGTGTTCGCCGCGGTCGCCGCGATTGGGCTACAGCGCAACGCCCACGCGGCCAACGACCCTTTCGCGGCACAGGGCGGCGTCCGGGCGGCGCACCTCCTCGACGACGCCTTCATTGCTGAGGATGGGGCCCGTTTGCCGATGACCGTCTGGTCAGCGACAGACGCATCCGGGGAGGCGGCGGAACCATGGGCCGTCATCGTCGCCCTTCATGGGATGAACGACTACGCCGCCGCTTTCGTCCTCGCGGGTCCGTACTGGGCGAAACGCGGCATCACGACCTACGCCTATGACCAGCGCGGCTTCGGCCGGGGGGCGAACCGTGGCCTGTGGCCGGGCGAGCAGCGGCTGGTCGCAGACTTGCGCCTGGCCTGCGCGCTCGTCCGAGCCCGCCACACTAAGGCCGTTCTCGGCATCGTGGGGGAGAGCATGGGGGGGGCGGTGGCGGCGGTCGCCTTGGCCTCGCACGACCCGCCCCCGGCGGACCGGGCTGTGCTTCTGTCGCCTGCGGTTTGGGGGTGGAGCGCCCAACCGTTGGAGAACCGCGTCGCCCTGTGGCTCGCGGCTCACCTTGACCCGTCAGCCAGACTGACCCCGCCCGCCTGGGTGGCGCGGCGCCACCAGGCCAGCGACAACATCGATATCCTGCTTAAGATGGGGCGCGACAGAAATATGATCTTCGCGACCCGGGTCGACGCCACCTACGGCCTCGTGAACCTCATGCAAGACGCGAGCGGCGACGTGGGTAAGATCGAAATTCCGACGCTTTACGCCTACGGACGGCATGACGCCCTGATCCCCCAGGCTGCAGCGTTCCGCGCCGCAGCGACCCTGCGAGCGCCCTATGGACGGAGTGCTTACTACCCTGACGGATGGCATCTGCTGAACCGGGATTTGCACGCCGACGTGGTCTTGGAGGACACAACGAGCTTTCTGCGCGATCCCCAATCGCCCCTTCCCTCGAAGGCGCCGAAAATTCCTGGCGCGTCGGTTTGACCGCATCAAGCAGGGTTGTGTCGACCCTGGAGAGGGCGTAACGGGCGGCTTTTTCCACGGAAAGCCAGCCGTAGACATGACCCTTTTCGATTCTGCCGCGTTTGAGGGCCATGAGAGCGTCAACGCGGTTTTTCATGCAAAATCCGGCCTGAAGGCGATTATCGCCGTCCACTCAACGGCGCGGGGCCCTGCGGCTGGCGGGTGCAGGCTGTGGCCCTACCCGAGCGCAGAGGCCGCCCTGACCGACGCCCTGCGTCTCTCACGGGCCATGTCCTACAAGAACGCCGTGGCGGATCTGGCCCATGGCGGGGGGAAGGCGGTCATCATCGCCGACGGCAGGACGGACAAGTCGTCCGCTTTATTTGAGGCGTTCGGATCGGCCGTCGAAGGTCTTGGCGGACGCTACTGGACGGCGGAGGATGTTGGGGTTTCGCCGACGGACCTGGCCGCGGTCGCTCGAACCACGCGTTACGTGGCGGGGCTGGAGGGGCGCCCCGCAGCGTCTGGCGATCCCAGTCCGGTGACAGCTGAGGGCGTTTTCCGCGGCTTGACCCTCGCCGTTGGCCGAGCCCTCGGCCGGGATTTGAAGGGCCTGCGGGTCGCGGTGCAGGGCGTTGGTCATGTCGGCGGCTTCCTTGCGGCCAAGCTTCATTCTGCGGGTGCGCGTTTAATCGTCTGCGACGTGGATCAGCGGGCCCTCCGCGCCGTCGTCGAGGGCACGGGCGCGCAGACGGTCGCGCCAGAGGCGATCTTTGATGTGGACGCCGACGTCTTCGCCCCGTGCGCGCTGGGCGGCGCGCTTTCCCATGCGACGCTTGACCGGTTGAGCGCGCGGGTCATTGCCGGCGGCGCCAATAATCAGCTCGCCTCCGCCGACGTGGGCGAGCGGCTTCATGCCGAGGGGCGCCTCTACGCCCCCGATTATGTCATCAACGGCGGGGGCATCATCAACGTCGCCGCGGAAATCCGAGCCTTGGAGGCTCAGGAGACCTTTGATCCGACTTGGGTGAGCGCCAAACTCGATCGGCTCATGACAACCCTGGACGAGATTTTCGCCCGGTCTGCGGAGGAGGGGCGTCCCACGGACCGAATCGCCGGAGAGATCGCGGAGGCGCGGATGGCTGCGCGGGCGCATTGAGGCCCGACGAAGTCTTAACATCCGGCGCCGCCTGGCGGACGAAAGTCGCCGCGGGCCAGAGCGACGAGCTTGCGCCGTTCCCCTCGCTGCGCAAGCCGGGCGTGGCGCGGTGGCGAGCGACGTCTTTCGCCGCCGACCACGCCGCGGGAGGATCGTGCAAGGCCGCATTAATGAAACGTCAAGGCAGAATCCCCCTATAGCGGCAGGGCGTGTATTTTTACTGCGCCCTCGCCGGGCTCGACGGAGTGGGGGACAGACGTGTCAAAACCTGAGACACCGCCCGCGTCGTCCATCGGGGAGCTGACGAACGTACAGTGACACCGCTGCACCGCACCTCCGCTCTCGCGACGGCGCTTCTGGGCGGCGTGGCGCTGTCTGGCTGTGCATTGGATGAAAAGGTGCCCAAGCCGACCATCTCCTTGCCGGCCGCATTTGAGGCGCCCCAGGCCAGCCCCAGTCACGATGCGGACCCCTTGGATCACTGGTGGCGGATCTTTTCCGATCCCCAGCTCGCTTCCCTTGTAGAGAAAGCTTTGCAGTCGAGCCCCGATGCGCGCACTGCCCTTTACCGCCTTCAAGAGGCTGGGGCGGACCGAAACAAGTCAATTACGGGAATACTCCCCACAGGAGACCTCAACGCCTCAGCTTCGGATCAATATTCCCGGCAGAGTTATTCCAATCTTAGCCCGGCGATACCGCCACAATTTGCGTCCTTCTTCACCGCAGCTAACGGTTCGACGCAGCAGTACGGCGCCTCCCTCAATGTCAGTTGGGAGATCGATTTCTACGGCAAGGACTTCACCACGGTGAAGACCGCCAATGCGACCTACGCAGCCGCTCGTTTTGACTACGAGGCCAGCCGGCTGAGCCTTGCGGCGCAGGTGGCGACGGATTTGTTTCAGGCGCGCGGTATCGCTGCGCAACTGGAGGACGCCCAGGAGAACGAAACGCTTGCGCGCAATCTGGCCGATGTGGCCAAACGCAAGGCTGAGGCGGGTCTTTCCACCACAGCGGACGCTGCACGCACGCAGAGCGATGCGGAGAGCGCCGCCGCCCAGGTCGCGGCCCTCGACGCCGAGCTCCGCAGCGCGGTCCGGTCCCTCCTTGTGCTTGTCGGCGACGGCGCCGGATCCTCATCATCCCTTCGGATTACCGCCGCCATCGCCCCGCCCCCACCCGTTCCCGGTTCCACCCCTGGGATCCTTCTCAAGCGGCGTCCCGATGTACGCGAAGCTGAGGCCAACCTCATTAAAGCCGCCGGTCAGCTTCGCCTGGACAAGCTCGCACTCTTCCCCAGCCTGAGCCTTCAGCCGGGCTTGCAGTATACGCAGCAGGTCGAGTCCATCTACACCATCACCACGGCATCAGCCCTTGGGGGCTTGGGCCTGGCCGCGCCGATCTTGAGCCTGCCTCGGCTCATGGCGGAGGTTCGCGCGCAAGGCGCCCGCGGCCGCCAGGCGGTGGCGGCTTATGAGAAGGCGGTGCAGAGCGCTTACGGCGATGCAGAAAATGCGCTGACCCTTGTGGACGCCGACGCTCGCCGGGTGCGGCTGCTCGACGACGCCGCCCGTCGGTCTCGGTTCGCCTTCGACGCCGCCAGCCGCGGGTACGCCTTGGGATTGACCGATCTGACGAGCGTCATTCAAAGCGAACAAACTTGGCGCCAGACCCGATCGAACTACACGGCCGCACAGGTGTCGGCCCTCGTGGACACCGTGGCGGCCTTTAAGGCTCTGGGGGGCGGCTGGGACGCCGGACCGGAGGCAGGAAAAACGCCATGATGGAATGTCGTTCCTCAGCCCGCGCCTTCGCGCTTGTTCTGGCGTGCGCCGCCGGCGCGGCGGCCTGTTCAAAGCCGCCGCCGCCAAAGCCGGCGGAGACCACAGTGACCTTGACCGTCACAAAGGTTGCTTTGCGACCGCTGACGGGCGGTCTGACCGCCTCAGGGGCCCTGGTGGCGCGCGAGGAGGCCGGCGTCGCCTCTGAGTTGGCGGGGTATCGGATCGCAGAGGTCTATGTGGACGAGGACGCCTGGGTGACGAAGGGCCAGCCCCTCGTCAGGCTGGACGACACGCTCCTGCGCTCCCAGATCGCCCAGCAGGAGGCCAATCTCGTCCAGCAGGAAGTCGCCGGTCAGAGGGCGAAGGCTGAGGCCGACCGTGTCAAAGGCCTGGACAACGCGGGCGTTCTCTCCCTCGAGCAGATTTACGAACGGCGTCTGGCGGCCAAGGCTGCGGCGGCTCAGGTGGCGGTCGCCCGCGCTCAGCTTGACGATCTTAAGACCCGTGACGCCCGGCTGCTTATCCGGGCGCCGGTGTCTGGGCGCGTTCTCGAGCGGGATGCGCGCCCCGGAGATACGTCCGCTCTTGCGACCACCCTTTACCGCATCGCCCGCGACGGTCTTGTCGAATTTGACGCCGAGGTTTCCCAGGCAGATCTTGACAACACCCGCGTCGGAGAGCCCGTGGAGGTTAGTCTCCCCTCTGGAGCCAAGGTTATGGGCCACGTGCGCTTCATCAGCCCGCGGGTCGACTCGCAGACAGGCCTCGGGCATGTCCGCGTAGCGCTTCCGGTGCGCGACGACCTTCGTCCGGGGGGCTTCGCCCGAGGGGTTTTCGTCGCAAGCACCAAGCCCGTGCCGGTAGTCCCTGAACGTGCGGTGCATTTCGACGCCAACGGCGCCTCGGTCATGACCGTGGACACCCACAGCCGGGTGCGGCGGGTGGCCATTGAGACCGGACTGAGGACGGGAGGCTATGTGCAACTCCTCAGCGGCCCACCGGTCGGGTCCACAGTCGCCCTCGGCGGCGGAGCGTTTGTCCTCGACGGGGACAAGGTGCGCGTCGCCCAAGTCCCAGGAGACGCGCGGTCATGAAATTTCGCGTTTCAGCCTGGGCGATCCGCAACCCGGTTCCGGTGGCGATCCTCTTCATCGCCCTCGCTATCGCCGGATTGGTCGCCTACGGCAAACTCCCGATCAAGCAATACCCGAGCATCCAATTCCCTGCGGTAAACGTGACCGTGACGCAGAGCGGGGCTGCGCCGACGGAAATTGAAAATCAGATCACGCGTCCCGTGGAAAACGCCCTCTCAGGGATTTCCTACGTCAAGCACCTCAACTCCACCGTTGACCTTGGCGTCTCCTCCACAACCATCGAGTTCGAACTCGGCACGGATATGCAAAAGGCCACCGACGATGTGCGCACCGCCATCGATCGGGTGAGGGTGAACCTCCCTGCCGGCATCGATCCGCCCCTGGTTCAACGGATCGACATCGATTCAGCTCCCATCATCACCTACGCTGTCTCCGCGCCGAACATGTCTGACGCGGAGATTTCCTGGTTCATCGACGACACGGTGGCCAGAACCCTTCAGGCTCAGTCCGGCGTCGCGCAAGTGGTGCGCGTGGGCGGTGTCGACCGCGAGATCAACGTCATCCTGAACCCCGACAAAATGGCGGCGTTCGGCGTGACGGCCCCCCAGGTCAATGCGGCCTTGCGCCAGTTCAACACCGATGAGCCCGGCGGCAGGGCGGATGTTGGGGGCCGTGAGCAGACGGTCCGCGTCCTTGGATCCGCCGTCACCGTGGCGGCCCTGCGAAACGCCGTCGTCCCCGCCGCCAGCCACTTTGTCCGGTTGTCCGACATCGCCGAGGTGGGCGATGGTCAAGCCGAGGAGCGCGGGTTCGCGCGCTACAACGGCGCGCCCGTTGCAGCGTTCCAGGTGAACAAGACAAAGGACGCCAGCGACGTCGCCGTCGAAACGCGCGTCATCGACGCCGTCGACGCCCTGGCGAAGGCTCATCCGGACGTGCGGTTCACGGAGATCGTCTCCACGGTGGCGGAGACGCGGGCGAGCTTCAGCGCCACAGTGCACGTCCTGCTCGAGGGGATGGCCTTGGCGGCCCTCGTGGTCTTGGTGTTCTTGAGGGATTGGCGCGCGACGGCCATCACGGCCGTCGCCATGCCCCTGTCCCTGATCCCGACCTTTGCGGTCATGTCGCTGCTGGGGTTCAGCCTCAACGTCATCACACTCTTGGCCCTGACCCTGGTGATTGGGATCCTGGTGGACGACGCCATCGTTGAGATTGAGAACATCCAAAAGCGCATCGAAGCGGGCGCCACGCCGTACAGGGCGGCGCTCATCGGGGCCGACTCTATCGGCCTCGCCGTGGTCGCTACGACGCTCACCATTGTGGCCGTCTTCCTTCCCGTGTCGTTCATGCCGGGGGTCGCTGGCCAGTTCTTCAAGGAGTTCGGGCTCACCGTCTCTGTGGCCGTTCTCTTCTCCCTCCTCGCCGCCCGCTTCGCAACGCCGCCTCTCGCGGCTTATTTCCTTCAGGCCGCAAAGAATCCCCAACCAAAACGTCCTCTGGGAGGGTTCTATCGCGCCTGTCTCGACTGGGCGCTGCACCATAAGTGGTTGGCCGCCCTGGCGGGCGGGGCAGTCTTCTTCGCCTCCATCGGCCTAGCGGCCTTTCTTCCCACGGGGTTCCAGCCAATCTCCGATTCGGGATATTTCTACCTGCAGATGGAGGGGCCGCCCGGAGTGACCCGGGCGGGGATGAGCCGCGCCGTCGACGAGGCGACGGCGCTTTTGCGGCGCCAACCGGATGTG
>Ga0116231_10003505_pt1 | contig 32543 bp, 27 predicted proteins | sample S1TSphgellanicum_2_FD_89695 | JGI IMG/M metagenome (GOLD analysis project Ga0116231, IMG submission 89695) | Host-associated microbial communities from peat moss isolated from Minnesota, USA - S1T2_Fd - Sphagnum magellanicum MG | ecosystem: Host-associated > Plants > Peat moss > Unclassified... | reverse complement strand
TTGATTCGTAAGGCACTTAGCACAAACCCCAAACCTACTTAGGACCTATTGTAAGAAAGCCTAACTAGTGTTGTGTGATGTTTTGTCTGGCATCGTAACAAATTCGACCCACTTTGAAAAATGCTCAATCATAATCATGATGTAGACATTACCCCTGGAGGTTCGTGGTAACTTTCCAACTAAATCACATGGCCAATGATAGAACATGCCTTAAATAGCGAGTGAAAAAGGCATGAGCTGTTGAATTGAAAAAGAAGTTCTCACTCTATCACATTGTTCACACCTAGCAATGACGTCTCGGACTTGAACATACATACCTCTCCAATGGTAATGAGGAGCAAGAAGGCTATAAGTACATTTAACTCCAAAGTGTCTAAGCTTTGAATGTACCTTCTAAATAAGACCAGGCTGTTCATGTGGTGGAGGAACCACTTTGTCGCCTTGTGGTAAGCATCGGACGAGATGATTGTCCCTCCATGAATAGTGTTTGGATCGTTGTTGTATGCGATCCAGGTGACTTGATGTAACCTAGGAAAGGTATTCCCCATGTTGAAGAAACTTCAGAGTGTCCAAGTCCTCCCATATATCCACAATGGGATGCTCAACCAGGTTACATTGCAATAGTGTAAGATAACTAGATGCATAAGATACATGTACTGCTAGAATCTCGTTGAAGTTTTCCTTAGCTTCTGAAAAATCTTCAGAGGTAGTGAGGTGTCTCCATGACATGGTATCCACGTTTTAATGTGTAATACCAGGTCAGTGAATAACCTTGAATTTAAACTCTTGAAGTATAAGCGCCCAACCAGCTAACTTACTAATAAGCTTGTCATTGGTCATCAACCACTTGATAGGCTGGTGATCAGTATACAAAGTGAACTTGGTGCTGTAAAGATAGGGCTTGAAATGTATGATGGCCCATACAACAGTAAGACACTCCCCCTCGTATGAAAAATAGTTACGCTCAGCCTTGTTGTTGCTTCAAGATACATAGGCGATAACATATTCCTTGGATTTTTCATCAAGTTGGCCAATAATAGCACTGATACCAAGAACACTCTAATTAGTGTGTAGAATGAAGACCTTGCTAAAATTAGGTCTTCTAAAAATTCTAAAAGTTTTTCCTTGAGTGTGTCGAAAGCTTCATGAGACTTTTCATTCCAAGTCCAAACAACATCCTTTTTTAACAATGCATAGAGAGGATGAGCAATAGTACTAAAGTCTTGGACATAAATCTTGTAGTAATTACATAGTCCGATGAAGCTTCTCAAAATGTGAACATCAGTAGGATTGGGCATCTCCAAAATGGTTACTACTTTGGCCCAATGAGCCATAATACCATTTGGCAAAATTTTGTGTCCAAGGTCGACTATTAAGGTGGCAACAAACTTTCACTTTTTAGGATGGGTCCTCATATTGACTTCGTGGAGTTTCTTAAATAACTGCTCAAGATGAACCAACTGTTGCAAGAGTCCTTTGATATGCATTAGGACGTCATCTATGTAGCACTTCAGGAAATCTACCCCTTCGAAAACCTAGTCCATGACTTGTTGAAAGAAGACAAGTGCATTCTTCAATCCAAAAGGCATCACAAGCCATTCCCACAACTTGTTGCTTCCATGGAATGTTGTTTTCTTATAATCCTTCGCAACGAACACAATCTGGTTGAAACCTTGTTTCATATCCACAATTGTGAAGATGTTTGAATCTCCAATGTTATCAAACAATTCTTCAGGGACAAGCATGGGGTACTTGTCCTGAGGTGTAACCAGGTTCAAAGGCCTATAATCCTCGCACATCTTTTTTTCAGTCCATAATCTAGTTAAATCTTTCATTACTGGCATTCATGTAGTGGCTGCAAACTCATGCTTGTTCAACGTATGCCTCTTTTGATAGATGGGTGTTTCATTTGTAAGGTTTATAAAAAACTACATGGTCTTACACCTACCTAAGTCTTTCATTAAGAATGTGAACACATTCTTATACTTCATTAACAAGTTTGTGACCTGGACTCTCTCCTTTTTGGTGAGCTGGTTCCCCATAACAAAAGGGTAGTTGGAAATGTGTTTGAAAAACATGGTGTATTGGGTTCTCCATTATCCAATTGCGTAAATTCATAAAAGGTTGTAATTGTTTCTCAAAAAACTGATGTACCTCCAGGTGTATCAGAAACAACTTGACTCAAAATACATGGTACCTCTTCCCCCCCCAACGTTAAGAATGAAGTGTAGAATGTTGAAGACAAGCAAATATACTTGGTTGGGGTGCCATGTAGTCACATCGCCATAACTGCAAGTTAATTGAATCAATGCTAGTGTTGTGTACATTTGAAAAAACATACAAGTTACCAACAACCATGTAAGGGAGTTCAGGTCCATGCCTCTCCCCAGTAGAGTGTTACGCCCCAATCTAGTCACCTTCGTGTGATTACTAATGCTAGTTTGGAACCCCATAGCCCTTTCTCTTTCCTCTAGGCTTCGTTCATCCCAAGTGGTTAAAGCATGACGATACACCAAGCCTGGTCCATCTCCCTAAAAGGCATGTGCTCCTAGGAAGGAGACAAAGGTGGGCCAAGCACCTCTTGGTTTTCCTATTGTGTTCGTAAGAAACCAAGGAGGTTTCTCTTGCCTTGTAACTGGTTGGCAAGAGCTTTAATCATCCAATATGTGAAAAACCTATAGGGTGGGATCTTTGATTGTGTATCTTAGGGCCAACTATAGAACTGAAAATGGTGTTAGGTTGGTTTAGTAGTTGCGCAATTGGTATGCATAGGAACCGAATCGTGCCACATCGAATAAGAGCAACTCTCCAATGTAATGTTTGACTAGTGTGTAGTGCTTCTAGACTTTCTCCCTCTGGTCAAGCTAAGAAGGGGTGTTCTCAATTACATAACCAAACATAGGAGAAATGGATTAAGCCAAAGTGATCAATCGTACCATGTTCGTGAAGAGACTGGATCTTGTATCACTCAAGCCTTCTCCAAATCTAGCTACTAAAAATCCTTAACATTCCCAACCCGAAATGATGAGGTCCATGGGGCCAAGTAATTCCATATGCTTCTTCTGAATTAGTTGTATGTTAGAGGGCAAGAAATTGAAACTGGCCTTCCATGCGGTGGTTACAAACTATTATGGAAATCTGCCTATGAGCTCCATCATTTTCGATGCCACCACTTACTTTGCAATAGGATCAATGTTTATATAAAAATACCTTTAAACCACCATCCCTAACTGTAGTAGGGCTTTGAAACCTATACCAATACCACCAAAGAACTTTAATAATGTAATCCCCTCTTTAGGCGATGTCCAGGTGATTAGCTCACGAAGTACTGGCTTAATCGATTTGCCATGGCTCTCCACGTTCTCAAAACTAGACAGAGCTTTGACCAAGGGCTCATGGGCTGCTTTGAACCTCTATAAAACCTCTAGTCCGTGTTGAATGTCAATAGGAACCACCTTTAAACTTTCACTAGCTTAGGCATAAGTTGTCTCCTCTTCATCTCCCTCTATCCACTCATGGTTAACTTGTTGAATGTAGGAAATAGTGTGTGTTTCCTTGAGCATACAATGGTGAGCCATAGGATTATGGTTCCCATGTAAATCAAAGGGTATGTATCCCAGGTGGTGGCCATCAGTTTCCCAATCCACTTGATAGTACGCATGTTTGAACTAGTTATCAATTGTGAAACTTGGTGGAAACAGACCTTTTGCCCAATGAACACATCATAACTAGTGGCATTGGTGACTAAACATTTGGCCTATAGGCAAAACTCCTGATCTATACCTTCATTGAAGTTAAATACAATCAAATTCGAACTCTCCCCAAGTACCTCCTCTACGTTCCCACTAGTGGTGCAAATTTGCCACATAGATTTCGATAGTTTGGAATCGAGCATGCCCATCTTCTTGGCAAATTGAACTCCAAGAATCACCGGTTGGGCACATGTATCAAGAAGTACCACTCTAGGTGTATGTCCTCCCACCTAGATTGTTAATTTAATATTGTTAACAATGGCAACTTCAGTGGTGATAGAAGTTCTTTCACTAGGCACCACTTTCGAAAATGAATGAGAGACTTTGTGGAGAGAATAGTTATCCACAATGCCTTTGCTAAATAACAAATCCATAAATGAGGTGTTCTTAGTTCCTTTCTAATATGTGAATGTAAAATTAGAGGTAGGAGAGCCATTAGTTTAACCATGCTGGAACTAATGACCAAATTACGAATGCCATGTACAACACGTGAGCTAATCGAATGTTTCTCCAAGGTGTTAGATGGGACCCCTGTAGCATGTGGATTAGGGATTGGTAGAGGACCTAATGTAATGTTCAGGTTATCCTTTAATACTATAATTTTTCCTTTGGTGCTTAGCTTCAAATCTTGAAAACTAAATAACAGTGTATTCATAAACTTTTGCACCACTTCATGCATTTGAAGTTGCCACTCCAGAGCTGATCAATGGAAAAATTGTATGTTTTCTTAATGTGCATGTATTCCTGGGACATGAGAATTTGATGCCCTAGTAGCTTATGGTGTACTAGTCTCCTTCCCCTCGCCAACAAGGTGTGTTATTTTTTCGTGTTGAGAGGATGAAAAGATTATGGCATGATTATTCAATTTCCTCTAGCCCTAATAATAGGACTTGACCACATGCGAGTCCATTAGTTTGAATTACTTGCCAAGGTTGAAGTGCCTTGGCTTTTAGTAAAAGGGCAAAGGAAGATGCTAGTAAATTTTGTCATGGTAATCGGAGTTACTTTCGTTCCAAGAACTTGGCAAAACAAACAGCTTCTTGATGTCCCTATTTCCCACAATAATCACAAAAGAAATTCTTGAAAGGAATGTTGCACTCACTAGCTTTGTGGGCAGGATTGCCATAGTAGTTGCAAGAAGGTAGGATGGGTGCAACCGAGTGCACCACTTTAGCCCTTGAAGAAGAATGTGATGATCTGGTTGGTGCAGCTGGTGGAAGTTGAGGCCTTGAATGTGATGGAAGCTTCATAATATTGGCTTCATAGTGTGCATGAGCCAATTCCAGCTTTTCAGAAATGTTCTACACATCCAACAAAGTGTACAAATCTCCAAATTTTTCAAAAACCCGTTGCAAAACCTATGCATGGAATGTCGGAGTACCTTCCAATGAACGAATATACCGATGGGCAGCTTCCAAGTTTGTGATGCTCTGAGTATCCTCTTTAAGCTTGAGAAGCTTCCTATAGAACATCACGAGGGTTTCATCTTTTTGTTAAGAGAAGGTGGCGAGCTGTATAATTTTTTCAGAATTCTTGACCGAAAATTCCAACTCAAGAACTTGAAAGAATTCCCTCACTGGATCAACAAAAGTTGGTGTATCGATGGTGGGAGGAATGTTTGCGGTAGCAACAATGAGTTGTTGAAAAAAAAGGTTTATTGAAATAAATATCGAATTTGGATTATTGGGCACAGTCCCATGATGTGCAATGGTAATTTGTAGTGTAGCTTGAGAGGTGGTGGCGATGGCTATGGCATAAGTTGGCTGTGGCATTAGGGATTTGGGTGATGCTTAAAATCCTTGGAGAATGTTCCTCGTACACATCCAATTCCTCAAAGTGCACATAATGGGTCAATTGTTTGAATACAAACACCTTGGTGTAATTAACACCATACTTGAGTTCCAATTCACAAACCATAGTTGAGAAACTTGCCTTGAATTCTTTCAAAGAAATGGTACTTGGCCTTCCGCTGAACTTTTCAATTTTCCCAAAGGAACTATTAACCTCCATGGTATATATGGGTGTAGAGGTCACAGCTTGTAGCGGAATATATGGTGATGGTGGGAAAGCTGGTGCAGTAGCAAATGTACCCCACTGATTAACCCCTCCAAATGGACTTTGATGTACTATTGATGTAGTGTAACCTGAACCTAAATTCTTGGTGGGAGTTGTACTGGATGATGGTGGTGCTATAGATGTTTGATGGTACCATCGTGAAGATTGTGAATTCAAAGAAATTGGCTCAAATGATTGTGTGTTACTTCGTAGTTAATACCTTGATTTTGGCTGAACGATAGTGCTCTCATCATCCGAGGACATGGTGTTATTCCATGCCCTAAAATTTTGTAGCAATACAAAGTAGTAGCTACAAAGTTCTAACACAACATACAATTTCAAAAATACGGTGTGTTGACGAGGGTGAACGGCAATGGATGGTTCTTAGTGGATGGACGTTTGTGGACGGACGTCGGTGGATGAAAAGGGCTGGACGGATGAAACCGGATGGAAGTTGGACAAACGAAAGTCGCATTGACATCAGATAGACGAAAATCAAACGAACAAAAGTCACGTCGAAATCGAACGGATGAAAGTCGCATCGATGTCGGATGGATGAAAGTCGCATCGACGTCAAATGGACGAAAGTCGCACCAACGTTAGACAGACGAAAATTGAACCGACATTGAATAGACGAAAGTCAAACCGACATCAAATGGACGAAAGTCAAATCAACATTGGACATCGAACACAATGCTACAAATCGCCCGAGAGCTCTACAATAATGGCAGGCAACAACACAACGTTACAAATCTATAACGATAGCGAGCAATGACACAACGTTACAAATCTACAACGATGGCGGGCAACAACGCGACGAATGCCGTAGTGCAAATCACAGTGCTACAGATTGCCCAAAAGATATGGAGCGATGGCGTGCAAAAATAATATATATTTTTCTTACTTGACGCTACAGTTGGCTCCGGCAACTTCAAGAGTCTTCAAGGCTTCCTCTACCTCCTCCTATGTCTCTGTGTGAAAGAGAGAAAAAAAAAACAACTTCATCTACTCCAGGATACGTCACTCCCCCATTTGGTCTTGTTTTTCCCAGCTCTTCCAATCTTGGCTCTATTGGTTGGCAAAGGTGTAACAACACAAGCTTCCTCCAGCAGCAAAAAAAACCCAAAAACTCAAAGCTAAGAAAAATTTGCCGCTTTCAACATTAAGTGACAGAAAATAGTTTTTCTAAAATTAAATTGCAAAGAAGGAAAGAAAACATAGTGTATGTAAACAGTGGCCGTGTAATAACTACCATGAACATTTAAAAATCCAGTTTGATTATGGAGGAAACTCTCCTTGACAAAGGAATTTTTAGAAAAAATAAAAAGAGAAGGGAAGAGCTTGGCCTTTTATACAACTGTCAACAAGCTGAAACCCTAAATAAACCATAACCCTAAAACACCTAATAGCATATAATAACTTAAGAACGTACATTAATTCTAAAAGGCATGATTGGCATGCCTGTAACTCACCGTCATGTATGAGGCCATGCATATGGGCATGACATAGCAAACTCCTATTGTATTGTAAGTACATATTGCTTTGTTTGCATCAGTACAAAAGTGTGTTCAAGTGTTCTTTAGAAATTATGCATGATCATGTACAACACAACAATCAACTGTTATATGCCTAGAAAAATTTATTTTGCTATTGGATATTCATTGTCATTGTTTTTCAACAAATCGTTTTTGTTGCATCCTCTTAACAAGAATTCATAATAACAATACCTCAACCAAGCTTTCCCCCATGGACAACTACACCTATCAATGTGATTAAAGACATAGTAGATCCATTTTCGAAACATAAAAAGTTGGTATTCAACGATACTTTTCTAATCCTAAGACATAAGTTTTATGGTAGGTAGAAGGAATGAACACATTTTCCCCCTTATGACTTGGATGCATAATCCTTCAATCAAAATTATTTTGTTGAACCCTTTGTTTCCATGATCAAGAACTAGAATGCCCATAAAAATATGGACATTGTTTGTAAGAGAAAAATAAAAAATTATATAGGGTCTCATAAAGATTTTTTATTTTTGTCATTCCTTTCATAGAGACACACAAATCTTGAATCCGAACCCAAAAGATGGTGTAAAAAATTACAAATGCTCAAAGTTTTTGAAAGAATTCTAATTTTGATTGCCTATCATATGGAAATAAACAAAACCTTAAATCCTAGCCCAATATATGATCACCAAATGTTGATAGACAAAGTATACACTTCTAAAAAACATGTACACAACAATTTCATTATTCCTAAATTAAACACAATGTATATATTCAAATTCAATAGATAACAAAATAATTTTATGAATGTTATTGCAAATGAACAAGAATACAAAAGACTTAAACTCACCTCCTTCAATAGGCTACATGAATTTTAATAATAACTAAAGTAGTTACCTAACTAAATAGAAACTAATATACTAGCTAATAATTAATTAGTTAATACTTATTTAAATTTTGATTGAACACATACAATATATATATAGATATATATATAATTAATGTTAATGTTAATTAATAACTACACATTAACACTTACATGGTTAACAAAGATTTTTTGTTGCATTTAGACATTGAATACATTTAGAGTCAATAGGTGATGAGATAGGGAAGAGAAGTTTTGAAAATGGTGAAGTATCTTTCTATGATGACCAAGTGTAAAGATTCACTTTAACCATGCCACAACTTCAATTTCATCATGAGCAACTTTATAAAGCTTAAGTCTATTGCAATTTAAACTTGTGTTCTATGAATGTTGAATTTTTGTCCAACATTTGAGACAATTGCTTTCCCTGCATTGCTTAGTTCATCAATCAATATGTTGGGCAATGTTTCAGTGATATCATATCTTGCAAAATATTTACATGCCTCTTTCTCAAGGAGACAAAGATGACAATATTCATAGTTAAGGCAAGCCTCCACAAGGATTAAAAAAAATCTTCAAGACGAGGAACCATAGTAAGGCTTGGAAAAATAGTGTCTACCCCTTGCTTCCCAACTTGGGCATAGAAATGGTCAACTAGACACCACTTGGTAGTGGCCAACAACTTTTGGAAAAGAAAAATTTCAGCAAGTCATAGACCATGTGTTCAAATATATAAACATATTTGAACCTATTAAAACATCAAAACAACTTCATAACTACGATTTGAGTACAACAAAGGATCTAACTTTGCTATTGTTGCAAAAGTAATATGCTAATCTTTCATGAAATGTGAAAGAATTAAATTCAATAATTCTTTGCAAATAACCATTAATGTAGCGATCCAATATTGCAAAAGCATTTGGAGTTTCTCCCTTCTCCATTCTTGGGGAAGCTTTTGGAACAAGTCAATTAATCAAATAATTTGCTTCCATATCTACTTATATATATCTTGTAACTTGAAATATATCTTTTGATTTTCATTTCACATTCTTTCCAAGGTTTCTACAACTATTTGAACAAGCTCTACTTGAAGGTGGAAAAACGCTTCAACTATTACAAAATTCCATAGAAAAATGAGTGCAATTAGTGAACATATGCATTTGGAAAACTCTTGTCATTTGCTAAGAAGAAATTGTAAGATGTATTTTTGGCAAAGGACCAATGTGCAACCTAAAACCTACAATATTGAAATAAAAAGAAGTTCAATAATGAATCTTACTATGCACTCACCTACTAATTTATAAACAATGTCCCTAAGGATGAAATGTTTCTAGAGAAAAACTAATGTCAAATATTTAAGTTAACAATGGTGAAAATGAACTCCAAAAGTAACAAGAAGTTATAATGTAACAAGGTCAAAATTTTCATAAATATTGGGAACTTATTAAATTTATAGTCAACTTGCATAAAATTCAAAGATGACCCAATAATAATGCTAAAAAGATTTCAAATTTGACAACAAATCAACAAAAAAGAAAATGAAAACAAAAAAAGTGACACAAGTTCCAACCCTAATAAATAGATAACAAACTCAAGAAAATTTTGAACAACAATAACACATGGACAAAAACATATTGCATCAACTATTGTTTCTATTGGAAAAGAATGAAAGAACTTTCAATTACATGCATGTAACCTTGTTCATGTAATCAAATGGGGCTAATAGCCATTAGCCTCTGACAGAATTTTTTGCACATTTTAAGCTAAAAGATGATTCTAAAATGGAAACTTCTTTAGTGAAGTCAGTAATTGGTTATCAAAAACAAAGTAAAAAAATTCGCCTCATGATTGTCTACCATAACATAAAACGTGTCAATTTCTAGAAACAACACTATTCTAATGTTTATTCTAAATTTTCATAACCATTTGGAATTTAGCTGTTCACACCATAGGAATGAATTACATAAAAATGAACCCAAATTCCCATAGGAAAAAGTTGGTCTCATAAAAGATTATTTTTATTGTTTTGTTATTAAATTTTCAAGTTGTGTTTTAAATGTTTGAAAATCACCCATCCTTAATCCCCAATATTTTGCTTATATTTTGTGACATATATGCAAAACCTACAAGTAAATAATCCAATGATTCATCATCAAATTATGAACATGAGTGGCTAAAAAAGGAAGAGGAAAACTTCTTCACAAAAGACACCTAATATGTTCAAATACTCCCTCATAGGTACAGAATGAAATTGACCTCATATCTTGTTCCCTTGAATTGGCCACAATAGTTTGAAGCATTTCATCTCATAATTATAAGATTCCAAGGTTGGGATTGCATCGTCCTAGATTTCTACAAAAGGCTTTCTTTAGGTTGCATCCACCAAGAGAGAAATTGTTGTAATGCATAAAAAAGTGTCACAAATTTAATATCCACCTCACACCTTCTTTGCCCTACTTGTCTCAAAATGTGCTAACACACAACCCACATGCTAAGCACAATGAGGTATTTGCTTTCAAACATGATATGACAATAAGCCAAAAACATGTTACATTCAAGCTATCCAAAAGATGTAAGCAATGAAATTACCCTCTACATTGGTTTCCTTTAGACCACCATTCATTACCAAAAGGTTCCAAACCAAGAACAACAAATATTCTTTATGACCCATGCCCCTCCAATCTCATTGTTTTATTATTTCTTGGTTTCTTTCTTACACTTCTTCATTTAAAATGTTAAAGTGAAAATAAATAAATTACCACCAACAATAAGAAAACAAACCTTTAGGGCACCACAAGCTCGCACTCGTCTTAAACTCCATAAATAACAAGCAAACAACAAGCTTGTTGTTTCGTGCACTTGGCAAGTACCCAATTAAGGGTCACATTAGATGAGGGTTTAAAATCTAAGGTCTAATGAAATAGAACAATCCTATTGATTGAGAGCCGTAAATTGGACCCATGGCCTTTAGATGAGGATCCAAGATCAAAATGTGGCAATTTGAGGCTAAAGATACATGGCACCATTTTCGAGAGAAAATGAATTGGTTCATACCCAAAAAAAGAGCTCAAAAGGAGAGCTCATGATTTGGAGAACGAAGATGCAAGCTAGGGTCCAAGGCAAGGTCAAACCCAAGGAATTTGGACCTCGGGTGTTGGTCTTGTGGACCGTGATACAATTTGCTTGGGTTTCTACTATTCAATTTGAGATGACGACTTGGTGTGCATCCACTTATCTAAGAAGACTGGACTCCCCAATGTTGGAACAAAATTTTGTTAACACGAGACCAACCATCACCATTCTAATGTCCTCTCTTGGACCAAAAAATTCAACTTTATTTGAGGATCAATGACATGTTCGGTGACAACATGAGGTCTGGCGATACAAAGACTATGTGTCATGGTGTCTTTTATTTTGAGGTCCTTATGTTAAACCATTTCTGTAACTGTGTAAATGGAATTATTGATTTTCAAATACTTGAACACAAGCTGTTCTTTAACTTCAAAGACGCAGAAATGGCATTTCTTTTCAGATATCCACAGTGGGTTGTTTTTCAAAACTCAAATACTCACCCAACCTTGCACCAATCAACCCCTCATCAATTAATTGAAACTAGTGTAGCTTGTGCCATTGGCCCAAGTGTGAATACATTCTTTATTTGTCACAGTTTCAAAATTGAGGGCTCAACTGATTTTACCTTTCAAAACCAACTTTTTAAAATTTCTAACAACAAAGTCCACTAAAAAATTATTAACTTCCACACCTTAGCTCTGACATTTGAGAAATAAACTCTATTAACCTTGACCCGTCACAAGCTTTCCAACAACACCAAGAATGCCCCAAAATTCCAATACAGTTTTCAGTTTACATTTTATTTGGTCAGTGAGAAAATGGTTCGATAATCAATAACTTTCACACTGTAGCTGCAAACTGTTTTGAACCAAGTTAGTGCATCCCTACTCGTCGAGAGCTTTCCAAAGACAACAAGAGCATGCCACAAAGTGCAGTGGTTTGGGAGATTTCAACATGACAAACAAAACAAAACAAACTACCTTGCTTCGTAGATAGAAGGGACCACACACCCCCTCCCCGCTGTTTGGGCAGGTACTTGTTGAAGAACCTAGACACATACCCCCAGCTTCACAATCCATCAAACCCCCGCCCCCAGCTCATACCTGTGCAAAGCAAGGATTCAAAAACCTGGACCTAGATGGTTCTTTATAAATTAAAAAATCAGAAACCAAGAGCCCGCATTAAAGTTATCCGTATAGTCACCCCCTCCTTTCACCCTCTTTTGGTGGTATCTGCAAAGTAAGGAAATTTTATTAAAATCTCAATATGAAATGCGGAAACTCAGCATTTAATGCACAAGGTTCGAGAGTAATTATAGTAGTTGCATGCAGAGGTGCAGTGAAAATATATGTAGCAACAGTGGAGGCGCTCAGGCAAAAGGAGAGAGGGGATGAAACTTAGTTTACCATCAAAATTGGTGGAAAAACTAGTTTGTGGCCCAGTTATTTCATTTTGTAAAATTTCATTCCATGTTTACGCATTTGATGCCCTATTATTATGCCGAAACTGGCCGTTCTCGCCCCCCTAATCGCCTGACTTTACGGATAACTTTATTGTTTGGAACCCTACATTTATAATTTTAAACATGGAAATCAAACAGTGCAATCCACCACCCTGGGGGAGGGTGTTACCAGAACTGGTGCCTCTCTCAGCTCCACCTCATGCAGGCCCATTGTTTTGGTAATGCCCTCCCACCAGGACCTTACACTAGTTGCATGGGCTTACGGCACGTAATTGCAGATGTTTTCCTAGTGTTGTAAGAGCATGTTATTAAGTGTTATAAAAATTCCTCCACTTTCCAAAGGAACTATTTCAATTTTTGAAAATTTCTGACTCAATGCGTACCCATTAGGTATCCCAGAAAACAAATAAATAAATAAATAAAATAGACACAACTTTATGAGCGTCAAGGCCCTCAAGTGACGGAAACCAAAATTAGGGCCATGGAAGGCTTGGGGCTGTCCATGGCCCTGCCTCAAATGGACCCCTTATCATGGTAACACCCTCCCTCTAGGGCCTTACCTACTGGACACTAGTGATCCATCTACTTATCTAGTGACCACCTCTTTGATGTGCAAAGACAATAGAGTGACTTTCAAAGATCTTAAGTTCTAGAATGCAAATTGTTCATATGAGTCAACCTACATGCCCATGACCTCCTTTCACTTAGAGAAGACATATCTTGCTCATTTCTTCATTGATTTGAGTGATTTTTTTGTTGCATTGGATGTGGCATTTGAAGCTTTACAAAACCTATATGTAGGACTCATTTCTTATAGAATGGGTTACCAAGGTGAAACCAGATATTAACTCAGTTGGGGTTCATCTGTAACTGAGTCATAGCTAGTGTTGTGAGGGCATGACTTTGGACGGTTATATCTTGAGGGTTCATGTCCAAGTCTTATAACTCAGACTCATATTCAACACCCTTTTCTCCAAATCAGCACAAAAATTGAATCATGAAACTTGTCTTTTGCTAGATCCAAAATCAATATTGGAATCATGAAAAAACATTCTTAAACATTGGGTTAAGATCTTTAGGGAGATAGGAAAATTCATTTTTTTGAAAAAGTTGATAAGTAATCTGAATTTTATATTTAAATATTGATTTTAATTAATTGTTCAACTCTTTTATTTATATAGACCCTTGTTTTAATTTGTTGAGGGACTTTGTATCCATATAATCTTTAGAAGTGCGGAGCATGTAGTGTGAACATGGAATTGAACCTGAAGGTTCAAGAATTTGAAAAAACCAGGCTCAAAGCTCAAACCCCCTCATGAAGCAAACCTAACTACCTACCTACTAACAACCTGCTTGTGGTTTCTTAGTAAGTAGGTAGAAAAAAAAGGCAACTGAGCTAACCACCATGGTTAGCTAGTGATCTGGAACCTAACAGAAAACTATTTTCCGACCACTTACCATTCATCCTTCATGGTGGGATGGTGGGTGCTGGTTCATAGATTAATGCCTCCCTTGCAAGGAGATGGATGACAATATTCATAGTTAATGCAAACCTCCGCATGATCTTCATCAGATATATCAATTTTGATTAAAATAAAGGATTAAATATAGTCCATGTAGTCTATAGTTTAGGGTTTAGGGTATGAGGTTGGAGTACAGTTTATGTAGTCTATGTACTAAGGTTTAGGGTATGAGGTTGGAGTATAGTCCATGTAGTCTATGGTTTAGGGTTTAGTGTACGAGGTTGGAGAATAGTCTATGTATTAGGGTTTAGGGTAGGAGGTTGGAGGGGGTTGTTGGGGGTGTGTAATTGAACTAAAGAAAACCTCAACAAGGCAACACAATGACCTTCCTCATAATGTGGGTGTGACCCTTTGTCAATGGAGCCTATATATATCCTCAGATCTTCCAAGCTTTCATCAACACATTGCTTGCCAACTTCCCTTCAATGTAGGGACAAGTAGTGGCCTGGTTTATGACTAACCAACTACCAAGTAGTTTATGTTTGATATGTAATGTCTTGTGACCCACTATATTGCCTTCTCATAGGTTGGTTAATTAAAGGAACATTATTCATTATTAGAATCATTAAAGGACCTTGTCAAAAAAAAAGAACAATTATATTGACTATATCCACAACTCAACCTCCCCCCCCCCTATATAAGTTGCCCTCCCCAATCAATGTTTTTGTTGGGGGCAAATTTTGGCATTTTTTGACCTGAAAATTTATGATTTCAACATGAACAAAAGAGTTTTTTGTGAAAGAAATGGAGCTAATTTGCCAAACTTGGGGTGGGGGGGGGGTTGAATTCTAAATTGCCAAATTTCTGCAACAAGTTCCAATCAGCTTGTTTTTCAGGTGATGTTTTGCCACTTGGTGACTGAACAAATTTTAGTGTAAATTTGACTAAATTTGCTAGAATTTTGGAAATTTTCATCAAAATTTGGAAGCCAAAAAATTGGGAAAAAAACACTGGTTCTACAAGGAACCCAAAACATAGAAAGAATCTTAGAATTTTTTAATTTTTATATCTGGTTGATAGCAAAATTTGGCTAAATCTTCTTGTGGATGAACACTAGTTTGGCCACATAATAAAATTGGAATTTTTCTATATAAAAAAACCCCTAGGACCCCAATCCATCCCTTGGTTCTTTTGGGGTTTTGGTTTAGCTATTAATCACACATGAAACACACATTACAAAGACATATAGCCCAAAAAAATATTCAGATTGCATGATTTTTTGAGACTTCAAAGATGGACACCCATTGCCCAAGGCCAATTCTAACAATATGGGGGTTTGAGGGAAGAAGAAGAAGGAGGAGGAGGAGGGGTCAAAGCCTAAGCCCTGAGTCATTTTGGGTATTTTGACAAGTCTTCAATTTCTATTTTATTCTTGGCAAAAATAGTTTTTAAAAAAAAAAAAAAAAAGCTTCCATGTGTGAAATGGGTTCAAATCTCAAGATTGGTTTCTTTTTTTTCCTTGAATCAGTTTGATACTTCTTCTGTAGTTTCCTTTATCTTTTGTTTCTAAATTATTGCGCACTCAAATTAAAACATCCAGTTGACCATCTTTTTGAGTAGTTGTAACTTGTTGGTTTATGCTTGCAGGCTTCTAGAATCTAGGGTATGTGCAATGATATACTAGCAGCCAACAGACAATTAGTACCACCTTAAATGGTTTGGTAGGAATTGGGTTTTGCTCCACCTCTACTCTATTAAGAGAAAACCCCAAGTTGAACTACAACAACTAGGGCTCTATAGTACAAGTTATTACAAAGGGAAGTAAAAGAACCATGTCCTTAGACTTCAAGGAAAAACTCAATTGTTTTTTTGGTAATCTTTTTGTTGAGGGATGTTTGTTGATACCACCTCCATGTACATTGTTTTGCATTAGTAAAAAGGTCTTATGGGCGGGGGGGGGAGTTCTTATCATAGATGCTTGGGCTAAAGGTACATTATTATCCAAGAGAATTGATCAGAAGGGTGATTCACAACCCACTCTTTAATTTCAGAGGGGAAAATTTTCCTTGGAGACTTGTGCTAAGGAATTCATGAAGGATTGGCAAGTTGCCCATCAATGAAGTAGGTTTGACACCTTTTGGGGGGGGGTTTATGAAGCCACTCCTCTTCAATGTCAACAACCACCTCATAGCTTAACATGTCACCTAGACTATGGCATTCTTATAATCAGGCAAGCTAGCCTACCCATCTCCCTTAACCAGAACTTAAGAGAAAGTTTTGTCCTGGAACTGAAATTTTCAGGATTTTCCAAAACTGTAGATGCAATAGTAATCTTCATCATTTTCTCGAGAAGAGTTATTCATATCACATGCATCGTTCACACATGGAGATATTGTCCATGTTAATGGCATTATTTGTTACTTTTGTTCAATATGTAAATTGTTTTGAAGATAAATAGCCTACATGGCATGTCTACATGGCACATTATCAATGTGGCTATAAAAAAATGGTAAGCTTGCTTATAGTTTTAATTACATAATGAGAAATCTATTAGAGTTAAAGATTTTTATGCATATATGTATAATTGGGGACTTGGTAGCCTTGTTACGATGAAGCCAATCTACTATTGGGTAGGAAAATAGATAAATTCCAAGGTGAGAAGGCAAATGGGTCATGGGTTATCCTCTGGAAGGTGAATCTGTTTTCTATCCATACAAGCTGAACTACTCCAGAAATGCCAAAAACACACCAAAATGAAAAGAGAGTTTGAAAAGTAGCTACCTTCCAAACCTTGAACAGTACCTTCCTATGGTCAGAATCTCCATTCTGATATTTTGTCAACCTGGATAAAGTTGTTGCCCTTTTTAAACTGTCTTCAGGTCTATTGCTACCATCTTGCAATAACTATAGCTATGTTCCAAAATTTTGTTCAAAGAACAAAGATGAAAGAAAAAATAGAGAAATGAAAACATTACATTAATATGAAAGTTATAATGTTTTTGCATCAAACTAACTAAACCTACTATCAACATTAAGAAGTAATGAAAGCAAAGAAAAAACAAAAAGAAAACATAATCTTAGGTCTACGACCTTCACACAAATGCACACTCTTTTCATATCAAAATATTTTTTCTTCATTCCTCCAAAACAACACAAAAATACAGCATTGAAAATGAATCAAAAGAATAAAAAAAGTTAAGAATGATGAAATGAACCCAATGGACAAGAAAAAATCACAAGTGATCCTCACCACACAAGGGTTTCTCTTATCCTTTTGGATTTTCACACATTATCCTAATCTATTCCTTAAAACTAAACAAGACTAACAATCATTCAAATTTTATTTTAATTTTTCTCAAATCTCCCTTAGGTGATTAGTTCAACAAACCAACCACATATGTACCTAACTACCTAATTATCCTCATCCCCTTAATAAATAGGAGATGGTAAGTGAAAACCTACCGTCAATAACTAATAAATTAGTAAGATGCCCACTAAGTTAGCTAGGTTAGGAAATCTACCCCACTAACAAGTTAACCTTTTATTCTAATTTAGAATTACTTTTGAATTATTCTACATTAGGATGGTAACAATTGTGTTGTGACAATACCTATTGCCCCATGACCATAACTATCATCAATTAACAATATCATTGTTAATAAGTTATCACATTGAAAACAAGGTGAATAAATTGTTGAGCTACAATCTACTTCCCTTTTAAGAAAGACCTTGTTCACCATCACCACAAACAACAAGAAATTTTCTATTGTAAACCTTGCACCACTACAACACATGTTCATTGTCCTACACTACACATCACACATGACATTTGCACATGAACATCATTTTAGCATTACACAACATGCACAATACACATTGTAATTGATTTGCGATGAACAATTTAATATCTATAGGGAACTTGGTGGCCACATGCAAAGGTGTAAGGCAAAGATTAATGTCCAAAGGTGCAAGTCAAGCAACTTGACAACGGCATAAAAATTGGGAACAACATGAGTTGTTGGAACCCATCCGATGTAAGAATTGCAAACATGTTGTGCAAAAAAAATTACCAAATCCAAAATGTACATGGTGCCAAAAGTTTAATGATGGAACAAGATCATAGAAAAATTACAAGCACTCGTTCATGTTCAAATCACTATAAACAAAAGAATGTGCAAAGATAAATCAAACAAATTCAATTTTGATTACAAAAAAAAATCAACTACTACAAAACAACTAAAAACCACATTTCATTTCAAAAGATGACCATGGAAAAGTGTGACAAGTATCACTTACCTCACCAATTCAACAAAAACATTTGAACACAATCGAAATGTTTCAAGGGGGAATGAATCATCAACACACCAATTTACGTGAAATTTGTAAGCTGAAAGCAAAGGAAAATGTGTTGCTAATACCAAAGGTTGACACACAAGAAGAATAAATTTTTGAAAATTTATTTTTGTTTTCGTAAGACCTCCTTGGTGAATGTGAACAACATGCAACAAAACAATAATTCAATGCAAAAAATGCAAATGTGAATTGTGTGAATTGAAATGATGCACATAAGAATCTTCAACACCTTTAACACAATAGCCCTTTTATCCTTATATTCCAAAGACTTTGTTCCATCACTAATGTTGACTGCAACCACACACAAAAAAAAAACAAACACAAACTTGAAAGCAAAATCCCAAAGTTTTTCACCTCCATCAACCAATTCCATCTCCATTTCTCCTCCACAAATCAATAATCATTCAATTGAATGATAAAAAACATTGAAACAAACAATGGTTTCTAACACTTAAAAACTAATACAACTTGCTTTATTCACACCTTAAACCCTAACAATAAAATACTAAATACATTTATGGTCTACACCAACACTCATGTCGGTACCATGATTAAAAAAACCAAAATCCACTTAAATCATTTTTAAATATTACAAATATCCCCTACTTAGACCAAATTAAGGTCTTTTAAAAGCCACTTTAGTCAAAGGTCTAAGGAGCAAGGTCCAATGAAATCGAACATTCCTATTGGTTAAAAACTTTAAATTGGTCCCAAGGCCTTTAAACAAAGGTCTAGGACCAAGACAAATCAAATGGTGATTTAGCTTACATGGCACCATTTTGGAAGGAAACCCAATTGGTTTGAATAAAAAAAAAAATGTTTAAAGGAAAACTCATGGTTTGGAAAACCAAAGTGTAAACTAAAGTCTAAGGTTGCCAATTTCTTTCTTTTTTGTTCCTTTCCATTATTTTTTTTTGCCTTTGCTGCTCAAATTTTGAAAACATGTTATGGATTGAAGACATTGTAGAGAGCATACCAGCTCACCCATTTTTTACCAATTCTATAGTTGACATGGCTAGTTTCCTGAATTCTCACAAGGTGATTGCTAGGAATGCATTTTCAGCTTTTCCAAGTGCACAAAATGAAGTTGAATTGAAAGGTGGGGCAGAAAGTGAAAAGTTGATTTTCACAAGTGGAAGGGGATTTGAATTCACAAAAAATCTCTAAATCAATTTTCATTCCAAACAAGGGATCACCAAGGAAAAGGCAGCTATGGTGAAAAATGAAAAAGGTGAAAAACTTAGAGAAAAAATCCATTGTGTGTAGTAAGAGTTTTAAAAAAATAAAATAAAAAAAATAGAGAAAATAATGGGGAAAAAAAAAACCAAAAGTTAATCTAATCCTCTCACATGTCAATCACTCTTTTTTTTATAGAACCTTCAAATTGGACCTCAAGCCTTTAGACACAACCAAAACACAATCATTGTATCATAAAAAGAAGTGTTCCTTTTTAATGGTAAGAATGGTCCAATTCAAGATTCAATTTTGTTCAAATTGGTCCTTGGGCTTTTGGTCCATGTACCCTTGTCTAAAATGGCCCTAAATCAAAGCTATTGTTTTTCAAATTCCTCAAGTAGGTGCATTATCAAGGATCTTCAACATTAATTAGCATTAAATGGTCACTGTCGTAGGTGGGCATAGGTGGGCAATAGAATTTTCACCTAAAGTGCTACTACAAGTGGCAACCTAGGAAATACCTAGATCTAGAAGTAGCTAATTTAATTATTTTCATTTCAAAAAAATGGTGAAAAAACCTTTAGAAATCACCCAAAAAATCTTTCTCTTTTCATTTACAGAAAATATAAAATATAAAATTAACTGCCCCAAAAAAAAGAATGCACTGAATTCAAATCTAACAATTTTGAATATGCCCACTAAAAGGGCTCACTAAATAAATAAATAAATAAGTAAATAAAAAAGAAGTGAAATCACCAACATGGGTGCTGGTTCAAGGTGGCCATCATCCAACATAATGGTCATAAACAAAATGAATTTGCAGATATGAGTTGTGAAGAGAAGTGCCATGAAACCCTGCCAAACTGAATAAAAAAGAAAGCACCCAAGAAAGAAAGGGAGAAAAAAAGAAACAAGTTGGGCAAGGACCAAAACACCAGGCAAGCAAACAAGCTCAAAAGAGGCTGGCCACAAAAGAGGAGGGAAGGGAACCACTAAGTACAGAAACCTCCACCAGTTCGGCTTGAAGCATATCATCTAAAGAAAAGGGAGGTAAACCCCATAGATGGTAGGCTAGCAACTTGTAGATTATGAAGAGCAGATACTTAAGAAGATTTAACAGTGCAGCCCAGATTTATAGGGGGGGAGAAGAAGAAGAAGAAGAAGAAGAAGTCATGTGCAATTCCCACTTCCAACTAACTAGCCTACCCTCTTTCAAACTTCTCTCATTAATGCAAATCTAGCTAGACTCTAGTCTGCAGCAGCAGCAGCAGCAGCAGCTTCTTCCTTCCTTGTACCTTCATGGCAGCTCCACTAGGTACTACTACTAGCCTGCAAGCTCTTGATCCACATTTCCCCTATATAACAAGCTCCTGCTGCATCCTCTTCACAAGCAGCTAGCTGTGCCTTCAGCTCAATCCCATCAAGAGTCTCCCAGTACCAGTTTTGCTGCAGCAGAAGAGTAGTACCTAGTTCCACTTGTATTCAATACTCTTGTGATTTTGTAGTCTTGGATCTGTTGTTGTTGTAGAGGACGGGAAATTTGAAGTTGCTTATTTTTCTTAAAGATGGCGTACTTCACCAACAAGACGGGGAACTTTAATGGTGTTGTGGGTATATATTGTTTGTTGCTGCTGCTGCTGCTGGCTGTAGCTGCAGTGGAGGAAACTAGTGCAGCAGTAGTAGCAGCAGCAGCTCGACCTCAGTGCAATTTGAATGGGCTTTGGCCATGCTATAGTGCTGTACAAGGAACGCGGCCTCCTTTTCCCAGCCGCAGCTGTTGCAGCGTGGTGAGAGTCGTGGACAAGAACTGCTTGTGCAATGCGTTGTTGTCCGGTAGCTATCCGCCTCAGATGGTGCGGAACGCCTTAACACTCCCCAACAAGTGTGGACGTTATGATCTCGCCGGCTTCAAGTGTGGAGGTACTAGTTCTTGCAGCTCGAAAAGATCCGGCTCTTCTACAATTTTTCTCTCGTGTTTGTTTTCTGGCAGATTCATGTGTTCCATCACTGCTACTTCTTGCAAGGACAGACCTAATTACTAGCTGAGAGATAAAAAATTCTTTGGCTGCAGCGATTATCACATCTCATGTACTGCAATATCTTTTGTAGACTACTATAACTTGTGCAGAACTATTATATTTTTTTAAGGTGCATGTGAGTTCCAATATTACTGTGTAATCGCTTGGCTGTTTCGAATGCAGGCTACACAATCCCTAGGTGAAGATCTAGTGGAGGATGACTGTAAACGACTGTCTTTTTATTTCTCTGTGTACATTAAGGGATCTCCCCCAGCGGAAGAACCCTCGGGCCTTATGCCAAGGGGGAAGATCCTCAAATGTTCCCGCATTCCCATAAAAAAGACAGTTGTTTACGGGCGGCCAGGTTCCTGTACTGTCCATGGATTCTCCTGAGGTTTGGGAACACCCTAGGGCTCTCACGCCCTCAGATGGCACTACCTCAGGAGAACCCACTCGTACAAGAACCTGAACCCATGAGTACAGCAGGAAGCTCCACAACAACAACATGATTTCCTTGATGACAAATATTGCAGCTGCCAAGTTTTTAATTTGGTTTGCTGCAAATTTGTGACTGATTTTTGGAATGGAACTCATAAGCGATTTGTTCTAAATTCTACAGCTCCTAGCTTGCTACTGGAAGGGGGTTGCTTACAAAGAAGCCATCATAATTAGCTTTCATATTATACTCTATTATAACAAGTTCATAGATAAATTAGTAGCTTTTGATCATTAGCATTTGCTGCTAATCATCATATATATCTAACTTAGCTGCTTTAAAATATTTCCTTACTTATTACTGGCTAGCTGTTGGGCCGGTTATATTATTTTGTGTTTCGTTGAGTACTAAATCATATAATTTATTTTTTTGCTAGTTGTTGGGTTTTCTTCCATTTGGATATTAGGTACACTAGTGTGATTTCTAGCTGCAACTGAGTTCTGGTGTCTTCACATCATGGCATAACTGTTATGAGATGAGCTTAAGCAAATCATAAAAGATTATTTTATTCCCCAGCTGCATTTAATCATGAATTTTCTGGATCTACTTCTAGCCTTGTTTGTGTGTGTGTGTGTTTGTGTGTGTTCATTCAGAATGTTCAATTTCATTATAGATTCATTGATGGGTGAGTGAAATATGAGATTTACATTCTTGCCTCTAGGCTGGAAAAGAGGAGAAACTAGCAGGCGGCCTGGATCTTGGTTCACAATAGCCATGTCCTGATCATATCAAGATTAGTCCTTGGATGTTTAGTCAAGAAAATCATATTTTGTCAAGAGACCCTAAACCAATGTGTACACATATGATCTTATTATACATAAGATTTGACTCTCAAGAAGCTGCAGCAGCAGACATTTATTCTCAACTCTTCTTAAACAATGACACTAATTATTTCAGCCAGAGCCTGCAGCAAGAAGATGAACATAAGTAATCTCAACTTACAAAACTTGCTGGAGAGAAATTAGAAAACAGAATACTACCTAGCTAGGGCCTGTAAGTATTATAATAGCCTATGCCCTTGGCAATTCCTTCTCTTCTTGAGATCTTCAAGTCTCCAAACCCTCTAGGCCTAGAGCTGCAGGCATTATATGATGATGGATATTTATTTAGGGCTCTGTGCTATTGTGCATTACTAGTGACAGACAAAATGATGAAGAAAAAAAAAAAAAAGTTGGAAATTGAGTTCCATTCGAATGAAAATATTCAATGACATTGCACATAACTTGAATTCGATTCAAATTCAATTGAGCTCAGATTTAATTGAATTGAACGCAAAACTCTATTGAAATTTAATTGGAATTGAGTTAAATCCCAATGTGACTGAATTAAGTTCAAATTCAATCAAAGAAAAAGTGGGATATAAATTGGTTCAAAAAGTATTGAAAATCTGCTTGTCACTTCCATCATTCATGACTTTCCGATGTTGAAATTTTTCAAACAGCTCCCCAAAAAAAATTAAATTAAAATTAAAAAGCCACCTTTCTATTCCATTTTGAGAAAATACCCAAACAAAATCTATTAATTTGATAAGATGAAACATTGCCCCTACGCTCGTCCGCCCTATCTAGGAGCTCTCATGTTACCATCATCTTTGTCCTTATACGAGTGAGCTACAACACTAATTTATTCAAGCTCATTTTGCAGTCAGCCTCACTATAGAAATATTCTATAATGTGTATGATCTTAGGTATTGCACTTATAGGGTGCAAAGCTGGGGGGATGATAAACTTCGCTCCTAGAATTAATTTCCTTGCTTATTGAATTAAAATTTGGGAATTTAACAAGAAGGTAATGTTGTGAGACATTTCATGCACATCCATGATCCACCCATTTTTTGCCAAATCCAAAAAAAATAGGGAACTTTGAAATTTTACTAATATGCTAATGGATAAATTGTGCAACAATTGATATTATTCAATTACTACTACTCCAGTGGGCAGGATGTGTTTATTGTTTGTTGATCTTCTCATGTCACTATATAAGATTTTCTAACCCATCGGGCATGTCTTGTTTGATACATTGCTCTCATATTATCTCACTATGGGAAAACCTTTCATGAGTGGTGGATGATGAAAGCACATTCCTATGAACAAAATAATGTTGCCAAATTATTTCCTTTCAAAATTGTGTATATTGAAACTTTCATCAAGCCCATATTTAAAAGCTTTTTCATTAATTATACTTATAATAACATAGTTCAAAACTTAAAAAATAAAATTTTCAAAAGAAATCAGAATTTTAATTGACATTAAATAATTAAAAAATATATTTTTGAGAATATGATACTCATAACAATATATTGCAAAATGAAAATATATTCTAAAAATCATTTTGATTGCCAAACTTGATGAAATATTTCCTCACATATTGAATATAAATCTATTGTATCATTTTAATTCCATATGAAGTATTTCATTCATTTGATTTCATAAAACACATTTAAATAAGATATTTCATTTAGATAAGCATAAGTGTGAAAAATAGACATAATATATTTTTTAATTACTCTATTTTGAAAGGTAACAAAAATTGTGTTATTCCAAAATTCCATAACCCGGATTTTATGTGTTACCCCCGCCATTCTGTTCTCTTTTAGGGGTGAAAACGGTTTTACCTTGCGATTAGAAACCGCACGTTGTTACCATTTTAACTGTGGTAAAGACTGCAAAGCTTCACCGCCTGCCCCGGGGGGGTGAGGGGGGCAGGTGGGGGGAGAAGACGACGGCCCGCGTCCTCCCGCACTCTCCGCAGAGGAGAGGAGGAGCTTCCGCTTTGCTCGCTCGCTCGCGCCGCAGATCTTCCTAGTGTAGGATTGTGGATGTCGCCCTGCGCAAAGAGTAGTAGTGCACATCAAGAACTAGATGCAACAAACAGTTGTAGTGGTGTTACCAAAATTTGTAGAGAAATTTCAAAAGAACCCATCAACTCGCGGAGTAGATAGAAAATCTCCAAGCTCTCTCTCTCTCTCGTGCTCGACTCTCTTTCGCGTTTTGTCTGGATGTGAAGAAGCAGCGCAACTTTGTTCTGTTTTCTTCTGTTTTAAAAAAAAAAGAAAATTGGGTTTTCTTTGTGTCTAGTTTTTCCGATTTGGTTGCAGTGGAATTTCATGATCCCGAGAGTGTGATCTTTTTTGCGAGATTCGTGAAGAAGCACGAGTCACGCGGGCGACACTGAGCTTGCTGCTGGCTTCTTACACGATCCGAATTACGAGAATTTTTGTGGGAAACTCGATCGAAATTAGTTGAGAGGAAAGAAATTATCTATGGGAACTGCGGTGAAGACGATGATGCAGGCGAAGGTGGCGACGTCAACGACCCCGTTTGCGAAAGCCAAAGGATCAGCAACAGCAGCAGCAGCAGGGACTTGCAGCAGTGGATCTGGTTCGGAGCTGAAGAAGAGCCACAGCAGCTTGCGCAAAGCAGCGTCAGACACGACAACAACAGGAGTTGCAGCCATGGCGGACAACATGGTGGACACGTTCTCCCAATTTTCCCTCACAGTAACCGAGGAAGAAGAAGAAGAAGAAGAAGAAGAAGACTCATCCTCCTCCTCGCGGGAGATTGTGTCGAAATGCGAGTGTTGTGGGCTGGCGGAAGAATGCACAGCAGCGTACATGGAGAAGACCAAGGCGCTTTTCTGTGGTCGTTTTGTGTGTGGCTTGTGTTCGGAAGCTGTGAAGGAAGAGAGAAGACGCCTAGGAGGAGGAGGAGGAGGAGGAAGAGGAGGAGGAGACTCAGACGACGCAGCCGCAGCTCCAGGCATGGAAGAAGCTCTTTTCAGTCACATGAAAGTCTGCATCAAGTTCAACACCTCCACTCGAGCAGACCCTGCTGCGCATCTAGCAACAGCCATGCGACAGATTCTCAGGCGCAGTGTGGAGCAGCTTGGAGTCACTCCCAGCAGACCCATGAGAGACCGTCTTTGGCAGCGATCCGGTCTCTCTAGGAGTGAGACTTTTAGTGCTCGAGGACAACGGAATCTGAGCTTGCCATAGTTCGAATTGGCAAGCTGCTTTGAGCTTTGAGCTTTGAGCTTCTTTGTTTCCAACAAAAACACGCAGCAATTAGATCTTCTGCACACCTACCACATCATGATCATGCTCCTCACACATACATACAACATACTCCAGCCTGAGACTTTTGTGGAGAGCCCTGAGTGTGCATTTTCCAGAGTACAGGGAAATTGCTTAGAGCTCTCCAAGAACGACGAAGATGGAGATTTCTGCAATGGGTAGCTGCTGTAGTATTTTGTGATCAGAGTGATCAGAGCACCGCCTTTAGAGCTCTGCCAAGATTTGGGAATTTCTTTGCCAATCAGTTGCTTGCAGAGCCTAGGAGCTTTAGAGCTATGCAAAGAAGGAATGAACATGGATGGGGATTTTATTCTTCTGCAATCAGTTGCAGCTGAGTCTAGGAGCTTTCTAGAGCTCTACAAGAACAAATGAACATGGGGATATCATTCTTCCACAGCAGCCATGGGGATTTCTGCTGCAATGGGTTGTTGCAGTCAAGTAGGGAGCTTTTTAGAGTTCTGCAAGAATGGACATTTGAATCGCTGAACATGGAGATTTCTTCTTCTGCAATGGGTTGCAGTCGAGTAGGGAGCTTTTGAGTTCTGCAAGAATGGACATTGGAATTTCTGAACTTGGGGATTTTTGCTGCAATGGGTTGCTGCAGTAAAGTAGGGAGCTTTTTGGAGTTTCTGCAAGAATGGACATTGGAATTTCTGAACATGGGGATTTCTTCTTCTGCAGTGGGTTGTGGAAGGATGGAATGGTTGCCATGAGTAGCTAGCTGGAGAAAGAGAGAAGTTGCTCTTCATGAGGGGGGAAACTAGCAATTGAAAGAAGCTGCCAGAACCAAAACCCTTGGTCACAAAAAAAAAAAACCCTCTGCTACTAGTACTCACCCCCAAATGGAATTGACATTATTGGAATAACCACTGTTAAGATCTTGTTGAACTTTGTAATCATCTGTTGTGATTTTCCAACTTCTTCACAAAAACATGAAATTTTATCCTGTTGTTTTCTTTGAATTGGGGGGATTGGAGTTTGAAATCACCTTCTGTTATGAAAGATTCAATTTTGTAGATCATAAACAAAAGAAGCACACAAAGTTTCCTTTGGAGACTCTCTGACTCATTTGAGAGAGGGTACAGTTCTGGAGGAGTTGGGAGTGGCTACAAGGCACATAATCAAATGGGAATGCAAATCTCACAGATGTGTGGCCTTCTGATTTGTCCTTGTCCTTGAGATGAGCGTGATTCCTCATAAGCTTATGACTTTCTTGAATGTAGGTGAAATAATCTACTTTTCATGCATGAATATCTCTTTCTGGCTATGCTGAGGGCTGGTTATGAGAAATAGCACTCCATTATAGGTCAGCTCAATTTGCCTATCCTCTAATTGGCTTGAGGGCCATTAGCTACCAGATATAGTCTCAGTGCTCCCGCATCTCAACTATATCTGATAGCCAAGCACTCCCACGCCTCAACTATATATGATAGCCAAGTGCTCCCACACCTCAACTATATCTGATAGCCAAGTGCTCCCACACCTCAACTATATCTGATAGCCAAGTGCTCCCACACCTCCAACTATATCTGATAGCCAAGCACTCCCATCCCTCAACTATATCTGATAGCGAGTGTCCTCTTGCTGGTTACCTAGTCCATTGAAGTCTCCTCCTCCAAGGATGCTCTAACTTTGATTGGGTTGTTCTGCAACTATGTACAAATTTTGACATGCAAGTAGGCGAGGAGCAAAGCAAATTTATTACATAACAAAAACTGAACTAAATTTATGAATTGAGTGTAGAATGAAAGAAACTCCTTTTAGGTGAGATGGAGCACATTTGAGGCGTCTCTCTGTAATTTACATTTTCATGCAAAGCAAATCTCTGGTGACAAGAACTGCCAACACAGGCTATATACCTGTTTGGTGCATTTGGATGGTTGATGAGCCAATGTTTCTCTGCACTAAAATTGTCCACCAGTCATGGGTGATTTTGTTACTTTGCCGTCTTTCAAAAAAAATAATTTTGTGCACTAATATGAGGAGGTTTTTTGGCATAATATATTTCTGCACGACCTTATAAGCACCTCAACATTTTTTTTCCTCCAGGAATTTTTTAAATTTTTACTGCCAAAGTGAAAAACCCAACAATTTTGTTTTAAAGAAAATTGATGAAGAAGATGCCAGAATGGTAAGGAAAGTTACTACGGGATCAAGGTGTCAATAGAAAAAAAACGCCTTCGGTCAGAATTCTCTGATGAGGGAGGGACTTGTGCTCAAGCATGATGAACCAAAATCTATCACCTTTTATCATTCTTTTAGGAAACAAAGTAAAGTTCCAACTCCCTTACACGACAAGGAGCTGTTGGAACTCTGATGTTGTAACTTGTGGCACACACTGCACACTCTTGTTGTGGCAGATATTTTTACTAATGTACCACCACCAAACACTTGTTCTAGATCATCACCCACTATCATCACCACTACCCTGAACATGTGTTTCAGATCCATCACCCATACACTCTCATTGACACCCACATGTATCACTGACAATGAGGAGAGGCTTCTGCATTTGTTCATCCCTAGTACCTACATGAAAATAACCCTTTCTACGAGTGAGTGTGGGTACCTACCTACCTACCTATTAGAGTTATTTGTAAAGTGCTCCAAATCAAGGATGAAATTCTTCATTAAGGGTTCAATAGAGGTCGAAATGTTAAGTGAGTATGTATAATTTATTTGCATTCAAGATCAAACTCTTTTTAAGATTCCTTTCAACAAGTGTTAAGAGGAATTGTGAAAGGAGTGTGTTGCAAGGAGTTTTATTTTGGCTAGGGTGGTCAAGGCAAATCTTATTTAAAGCATATAACTCACTTCTTTGCCTACTAACAAAGATTTCACTATTATATGAAATGTCAATTACAATAATCTCATTTTAAGTTTTATGTTATTTGGCCAAGTCTTTTTTGAACTTTGTGGATAACAATAAATTAAATAACGGTTGACAAAATCAAGAGAATATGAAATAAGGGCTAAACTAATTTTGATTTTAAGGAAAACTCTACATTAATCTCTTTTTTTGTGTAATCTCTTTTGAGGATGTCCATGTGCATTAAGTGGCACATTCCTTTTTAAGTCTAGATTGATTTTTTTTCTAAGGAAGTGCAAGCTTTTCCATTGCGTTATTATACTTGTATCTTGCGTCCTCCTCCGGAATACATCAAGAAGCTAAATCCTAAACCCCTAGGTCTCCAAAGCACAATCCACCAATGCTGAAAGCTAAGGTGACTCCATAACCATATATACTCATCATATTTAAGATGTGTCAAAGCCCTAATTAATTTAGGCTACATAGGAGTCACTCACTCACCTACTCATGAATCACTTGGGAGTCAAGAATGTGCAATTTTCTAAACTATAAAAGAAGTTCTCTTTAGAAAGTTCAAGTGTGTGTGTGTGTGTGTGTGTGTTTTAGAATTGGTTATCTCTCTCTGCTGCCTGCCTTGTGAACAAGAAGCAAAGTAAAAAATTTAAGTGTTTCTCAAGGAAGAGAAAGAAAAGGGAGGCAACTTTGTGAAGAGAGAGAGAGTGAGGAGGTCATCTAATTTGGGACTAGTGATCTGGCAGAACAAACACAAAGATGCTTCAAATTGGTGCCAGATCCCAACACAACCAACAAGTTTCTTCAAACTTGAGAATGGGTACTTAAGTCAGACTCCAGCTAAAGTTGGCAGGCTATGGCTATGGCTAATTGGGTGCCAGATTCCAAAACCCACCTGCTAAAGGATTCCAAACCACACCTGATAAGGTTAGGTAGGTTAAGGTTCAAGTGATGACCACCTCTCTATATTTACAGATTCGCACTATTTATAATACAACTGCCAATGCATTATGCACATGATCCACTGTGTTGCTTGCCCCTCTCCTTTGGTTTTTATTATGTACACAGCCCTTCACATTTTAATAACTTGTCTTTCTGAGTTGGGCCTTTAGGTGTGAGGATATGGAATTTATCATAATATTTAACAATTTGTGTAAGGAAAAAAACCTTAGTACTTAGGAGTGGGGTTTTAGATGGTGTAAAAATTGTTCGGTTGGTTGGATTTTTTTAAATAAATTTTTTTCCCATAATACCTGCGGCCGCTACCCATCAGATACTTGCTGGGTATAATGGGAAAAGAAGCTGCCATGCTTTTCAAAAAGCCCCGTCGACTTTTCATGCTTTGTTAGGTGTCCTTGAAATATACACTAGCAAAAACTCACCAGGTTTTGATGTCATTGTGTGTTGGGCCATACACTCTCGTAACATTTACTCACACTTGTTGGGTCTTTGTGGGTTTGGTCATAAGATTTGGGACAATGGAATTATCATAAAACATTTAACAATTCATGTTCATGGGTTCGGTCATAAGATGTGGGACTATGGAATTATCATAACATTTCACAATTCATATTTGTGGGTTGGGTCATAAATGTGGGACTATAGAATTATCATAACATTTCACAATTCATGTTTGTATGTCTGGCAAGGCAACTTCAAATTGATTCCTTTTGATGAATAAATAAATAAATTCCAACATAAATCTCTTGAACACACAAAAAAGAAAAAGCCTCTCTCTCTCTCTTCCTAAAATTTCGCCTGCAAAACTTTCTCTTGTCATTTACTGGCTACATCCCAAGTCATAAAAGTGAGACATTCCATTTGGGTTGGGATTGTTGTTCCAGATGTTGGAGTTTTAAGGTGGGTGCTGCTGGAGCAGGAATCAAATGTGCTAAATTTCAGGGCCTAGCCTTTGCTGCAACCCGGAGAAGAAGGCTCTTAAATAGCCTTCTTTTGTACAAAAGCATCTACTATATATACATAGACTAGTTTGAACCATGTGCCTAAGGGTGCACAGGTGTGTGTGTATTTTATGGTACATATTACAAAATTACAATTACAAACTACATTTCCAAAACCTCTTTATATACGACATTCTGCATGTATCCATGGGGACCCTGGCTGCTGAAAATCTTGATGTTTGCACTGCTTGTGACTCGTGAGATAGCAACATACAGCTGACCATGGGAATAGACCCAAGACGGCAAATATACCCCCCTCGGAGTAAACAGACCATGACAGGACGAATGGATGATTGCATGGATGGACGGATGGATCAAATGATGCTTCATGACATCCTTTACCATATGTAATAATACATACACACATGTAGCAATTGGATATATGAACCCGAACAATCTATTCAAAGAATTTGAGCTGGGAGTGAAAGGGGGGCCATAGTGAACCAGCACCCACCGGTGCACCATCCACTGGAAGTCACTATTACTCAGTTGTGGATGACGAACCTCAATTAAGTTAATACCATTTGTAATATACCTTGGCCATTTCAACACATGTCCTCCATTGAATAATTAATTAATTTTGAAATTTTCATTTCAACAAATGAAATATTCCTAAACATTCACTATTTTTTTTTCCTTCACAATATTTTTTGATTTGGAAGAAATAACTTCTGAAAATTTCAACATTTTTTTAAAAATAATAATATAATTAGTGTTGAATTGGCCCAAGGTATTAAGAAGGTATTTGGTTTCACCTTGGTATCCAATTTTGTATGAAATAGATTTTAGATTTCATGTATGGGTAGATAGGTGAGAAAATAAATGATTTTTATTGCAATAAAAAAAAGGTGTCCTTGTATGCCAAGTGATTTCATTGGATTTTTGGAGTACACATTTGTTGTGAGTCATTCAAGCACAACCGTCTCAATAATCACCTCCCCCCTCCCCGCCCCCTTCCCACCACAAATGGCTCTTTCTTAACACAAAGAAAAGGTGTAAAATAATTTGTTTCACTCACTTGTCGTATAACATAGTGCACCAAAAAAAAAGGCATACAAAAAATACATTGTTGTGTAAAGTTCCTTTTTCCACCAAAGAGAATGACGAGTTCTCATGTATGCTTAACATTTGTCCGGCATGTGAGAGAATGCGGATTATTTGGTGATATCCCCCACTCACTCACTCCTCTCCTGGCTTGCAGTTCTTTTTTATTTATTTTATTAACATTTGCTCATGAAGCAAGAGGATTATGGGACCCCAATTTGTGGGCAATGTGTTCTGCGTGGTGCTTTTGTGTTGTTGTCGGACGGAATTGTGAGCCGGATATATAAGTAAATTCGGCAAGGCTTGACACTGAAGTATAAGGTTTTTTTTTTTTTTTTTTTTTGTTTTATTTTAAAAAAATTATTTTTTTTTCGTTAACATTATTTTATTTACCAACCAACCCCCCCCCCCCCACAACAAACAAC
>Ga0116231_10003504_pt1 | contig 32548 bp, 18 predicted proteins | sample S1TSphgellanicum_2_FD_89695 | JGI IMG/M metagenome (GOLD analysis project Ga0116231, IMG submission 89695) | Host-associated microbial communities from peat moss isolated from Minnesota, USA - S1T2_Fd - Sphagnum magellanicum MG | ecosystem: Host-associated > Plants > Peat moss > Unclassified... | reverse complement strand
GGGGGGGGGGAAGGGGTGGGGGGGGGGGGGGGGGGGGGGGGGGGTATCAATACTGCAGAGTACCTTGGCAGCTTCAACACTAATTATATCATTTGTAGGAATGCTGAAATTTTCACCCCAAAATAAATAAAAATAAAAATAAAATTCTAAAAATAAATTAAAAAAGGAAAATAAAGACCCTTTTGGACTATTCAAGGATATTTTATTTTTGGACATAAAATCTTCAAGATTAATTAATAAAAGTTAATAGGTATTATTTCAACTTTGTGAAATGAAAGTTCCCCTCTAGGTCTTGAAATCCCACCTTCATTTTAGGTCAATTTTTTAATACAAGTTTTTTGAGCTTTCATGTCCTTCATGTATTGTTTCTTATGTTCGACAAATTGGAAAGTTTTGAACATCATGTTTCATACAAAGAAATTTGGGATTCATCCCATTGGGTTGTTCTTTCAACCCTTAACATCCATATATCATCTCTTTTACATGACAATAGGTAGCGTGGTTTAGTGTTTTAGGGTTTTACACAACTTATGACTTCCATAGATTTCCTTCTCAAAGTACTCATGTGATTTAGGAAGGAGTGTGCAATGCAAACCTTGTGGTGTAGTAGGGTTTATCCCATGGTGGAATTTTGTTTTTGCTTTCTATCCATTTGTCAATTACACAACATGAAGAAACTAAGCAACTTGTTGCTCTCAAATCTTAGGGTTGACAAACCTAATTGTATCTATTTCTACACTATTCATTGTGGGAAATTCAATGTGGTCAAAATGGCAAGTATGGGTGCTACAATTTCCTTCCTCTTTAATAACAATAAAGGTGTTAAATTAAGGGGGGCTATGCTTATGGCATTTTCTTTAAATTTTATTTAGTTTTAATCATATTAGGTATCATGTGTATATTAGGTAATAATTACTCCTTAGAACACTAAAATAGCAAATAAACCAAAAATTGCACAAGAAGGTAACATAAAGAAAATACCCTAAAAAAATAAAATTAATCACAATTAAATGAAATTGGGAAATTGTTGCGAAATATTATTGAAATTTCCCAACTTGTTATTTAACCCATTAATAAAAAAGTTTGTTATGGGGAAGAGTCCTATTGACCCTTTGATTTTGTAACATGGCCTTTGTTTGGCTCTTTTGCAACAAATTTGAAAACTATATATGGTTTGGGGTTTTGATTATGCTACATGAAACCCTAAATCCCTCCTCATTATTTTCCTCATGCAATAAAAAAAATTAAATTAAACTTAACACAAGTGTTCTTCCTCCCCAAAAAAATGTAATCTTCAAAAGTTCATTATTTATAAGACTCCAATTTGGATCATATTTTGGAAATTGCGGAGCTTGGAGAAGAAAAGTGTAAGGTTATAATAATGAGCTTGCCGAGAGGTTTGTATAAGTACTTTGAAATATGGATTTGGTCTCCTTTGAAAATCTATTTTCATATCTAGCCTAGTTTTGATTTTGGTGAAATTTTGTGAATCTTTGGAGATTGATCATTCATTCATTATACCTAGGCTCGATGACCTTTTTTGGGAACTAGTTGTTTCATAACCAATTTATGTATTTGCATGATAATCATATCCCACTTCACAATAGGTATGCAAATGAGTTTATGAAATGTGCTTACAAATTAACAAAGTAGGTTCAAAACTTTGTCCCAAAATGATCAATCAATCACCCTAGTTTTCCAAATGAGCCTTCAAGATCAAACAACTCCATAGTTAAGTTATCAAGGGCAAATGAATAACACGAGCGACTTTGGTTCAAAATGTTTTTAATAAAATGTTGTCGTTTTTGCATTTAACGTATCACCTTTGAACGATTTACCATTGAATTAATAAAATGCAATAATAAATGAATTTACCAAATGAATTAATAAAATGGGTCCTAATTAACCATAGGTGATTATTAACAAGTAATATATTAATTAATTAGGGAAAAAATAAAATCACATGGGGATCGTTACCGTACAATAGCCCATTGTACATGATACGCTCCCACACTCTCCCTTCCCCCGACATGTATTGAAAAATCATGTTTAGAAGATTTGATTAAGCCTGGATTAGTGGGGGTTGGGGTGGGGTGGGGGGGGGGGTGGGTTTCCATGGCTCACCCTGCAGCACCGGATTTCATTCAAGTGTATCGAGTACTTGCCCGCTTGGTAGGGGCACGAGTCGAGGGCAGGGGTGCCAACTACAATCGATTGATTGCCCCGTATTCTTGTCTCCGAGAAACATGCATGTTACTTGACACAATCCATGATCGGCTTTTGCTTTCATCCGCCTTATTATTAAAGATCATGCCTACCCGTAATAAGCACTTGTTTGAATTTTTTTTTGGGGAGGGGGGGGGGGGGGGGGGGGCCAAAACCCCCCACCACAACTTTTTTCTAAACCCCGCTGGGGGGGGGTGGCTCAAACCTCAAACCCAACATTTTTCATAACCCACCTCGAGGGTTGGTGTTGCGTGGTCACCAGAAATCGCACCTGATAAACCGTGGTTCTCAAAGGTAGTTCTTAGATTAACCCTGGTTCTCATAAAAGAGTCAAAGAACAAACGGGTCCTGATATGTCACCAAGTTTCTTCAAAAAAAAATCCGAGAACCAATTCCGGCATAATATAACCACGGCTCTCAAAATTTCCAAAAAACCCATCAAATAGGAAACCCTAGATGCTATGGTGGCAAGACAATTGGGGTTTGGTTGGCTAACTTCTTCAAGTCTTCATCCTTCACATACATCTAAGATGGGTGCAATAATGCAACAACGAATGAATGAATGGATGGATGAATTGTAAACATTGTTAATCAAGCATAAGCTAACCACCACATGTTGGACGGCAAAATATTTAATAATATGTTCATTGATATTTTAATGGCTATTTCACATTAGCCGAAAAAAAACATGTACGTGGTTATGGTTGTTTACAACAACATGATCCCCCTTGTTTACAAAAGAGGTGCATAGCTCCCCCCTCAAAACCAAAGTCATAAACTAACACATTTTGTGGAGTTAATTTTAGTTTTCTAGGGTCCAAGTTTGATTCCAACTTACAATGTGGTTAAAATCCAATAATTTCTCTTTTAAATGAATTAATAGGGCTTGGTTTAGGATTTTGGAAACTACGTTGAAAACTACCATAATTTGTCGTATTATGGAGATAATTAATTATATACAAATGACAAGCCCATATAAAATTTTGAGGTCTCTATGTACATGTATGTATTATGTACCCAAGTCTTATAGCTATGTTATGTTACATTAAGGTCTTGAAGTGCTATAATGCCTTCAATAATTAAAACAAAGAAAGAATTAATAAACTTTTTTGCTCATGTCTTTCAAAATTGCTCATACCTTTTGTATAGGAAAAGCTGAAAGTATACTAAAAGCACCTTTCTTTTTGAAAAACATGCATTCTTTCAATACTATGATATTACACCTTCAAATGTCAAATTTATCGAAATTATGATGCTTCAATAATGTGACACTTTCATTGTATCTTAAGGTGTCATATTAAAGAAGGAGAATAATATATACATTTTGAATATCTAATATGTGAATGTGTAAATTTAAGGCCTAGCACATCAATATAGCCCTAACATGGGTAGGCAAACCACTTAATCATGTGCCCAAAACATGAATCGTAACAAGATGTATAGATGTTTAAGTTGGCATCGAGCTTTAAAACCCCATTTCCATCAAAGTTTGCAATATCAAAATTTTGAATGATGTGTCATTTTTGATGGTATTCATTAGATATCCCATCTATGATTAGAGACTATGGTAAAAAATTAGCAAATTAGCAAATTAGAGAATATTATTGATAATGGTATGCCAATATTAGGTGCCAATGTGTTAGGGTTAATCCAAGGTTAACACTAAAGTGGTTCCGGTTATACTTAGGTTTGCGACCCATGACTTGGGTCCTAAGTGAAAAATTATGATAATGAGCGTGGTTCATAGAGTTGAGTACTTTGATATCAACATGTTATAGTTTCATCTTCCTTTTATGTGAAGAAGATGATTTTAAAAATTTAATCAGGGGATAATAAACCTTCAATATTTATATGAAGGACATTGGATTAAGTTAGTGCAACAAGCAACTTTGATTATCATCAATTGTGGACATGGGGCAAACTTCAAAGTGATCTAAAGGCATTGGAAATTCATCACATGACAAGAGAGAGAGCAATTATAGAGCAATTATGGAGCACCCAAACAAAACCTATTATAATAATAACAAATCATTTGTTTGGACAACTTTTGGGTAGGATAAACTACAAAGAGAAGAGGAAGTGTGAGGTTAGGTACTAACTATATAGTAGGGGCCACATTGAACCAGCACCTTACAAATGGTTGGTACCTTCACATTCTTTTTGATTGAGGAGGCCTCCTAGTGACCATAATAAACCCAATATATAAATGTTAGATTTGGACTCAAAGACCCCGATTTAGTCTAAGCATGGATTTTTTAATAATGTTTAGAAACAATTTAAAAGAAATTTGGGATTTCTACCATGGTACCACCAGTGTCAAGTGCTCCTTTGCCCAAGGCCATAGGTACGTACTTAAACTCGAAGGATCCAAACCTTGTTAGCTCCCTTGTAAAGTAAAGTTTGGGCCAAATGCGTGCCCAATTTCTTAAACCTTAAAGGGACAAGGTGGATACTTACTTATGTCCATTTCTAGAATTTTAAAGTGTTTTAAATGTTGGGAAAAATATTTTTTTTGGGTCTCTTTTACTAGGTTTCTTTTACTAGGCTTCTATTGAAGACAGTTACTTTGTGTAATTAGTTAAAGATGCTAATCTATTATATTAAAGGTTAGATTGGCCCATATGACCAATGGCTAGGCCATGGATTTGTGGGCCATGAATCTGTGTTGGGAGGTCACAATTGAATTTGCTAGCCATCCACATGGTTATTTGCATTGCTACCATAAGGTCTCTGTTCATTAGGCAGCTATGATCACATATATTGTGTACCCCAATAGCAACTTTTCATTACATTTGTTCCACTCAGTTGTGCTCACAGGCATCTCATCTCAGAGATCTCTAGGTCAAACATTGACCAAATGTAAAAGCTGTTTGAGTTATAATGAGTCAACTTGTGAATCATCATCATAGTGACATTTGTCATCCTCATTTGTGAGGATCATATGCTTTTGTAAGTTCCTTCCAATCGTTCTCTCCAAAGTTCCCCACATATGAAATGTTGTTCTCAACATTCCTAACAACTACAAAATTTTAGGCTGATAAGTGCAGCTCTCCAAATGGGAAGTGCATTGTCCATGCAGCAAGAAACAAAGGTTCCATTTTCATGGCTTTCCACTACTAGGTTACTATGAACTCTGTATAAACTGTGTTCACTCACAACAGCCTAATGGAAAGAGAGAGCCTTTTATAGTGGGGAATGTCAAAGGCATATTTTGAAACCATGAAGGATCTACACGCAATTTCCAAATGGAGATTTTATATGGAGGGAATTTGGATTTGTGGGTATCAAGGCTTTTAGAAGATTTTATGTAGGGAAGTTGAATTTGGTACCAAGTCTTTCAGATCCACATAATAGAAGGGGAGCAAATGTAGGGATTTGGAGGACTTTTTAGGATCCATGTTTTTGGGTTACTACATACTTGTCCTCTCAAAAAATCTCACATGTAAAATGCATCATAGCATCAACTTATTTGATAGCTTGGCCTTACTACTTACTTACCTAAGCTAGATAGCAACAATTTATAGGTATTCCCTACTTGTTTAGGTATGGTACTTATATAACTTATTAGCATCGGTGGTCGTCATCGGGACGGATGATGGGATGGATGACGACAAATGACAGGACGAATGGATGAAAAGGACGACCACCCAAAGATATTATATAAACACACAATCACATATGTAATTAAACTAGATAGAGTGAGATGAAAGCAGGACTAGGGTGTAGAGGATAAGTCACCAAGTATGGAACTTTGCTAACTTGGTTGTGGTTCATGGACAACGAAGCGCCTTTAAATAGGGTTTCCAACACTAGTGGGTGCTTTGGTGCGTGGAGTTGTGTGTATTGGTTCACCCATAGTTAACAAGTTTAACCAAATCATTTATTAACTCGTGGACATGCGTAGTTCTTGATTCAACTAAAGATTTTTAGGTTGTTGCTAGTTTGTATCTGGTTGATTAAAACGGCGATTAACATGTTCAATCGATGCATGGATTTGCTTGCAAAGGGTTGGGTTCAATGTGTATAATTTTGTGAAAATTGTTGGATAATTCTTGAATGGACGGTCGGTTGGTAGATTTAGGGTTTTTATTTATTTTAATACCTTATTTGCATTTTTTCACACATAATTTGTACAAAATTATACTTTATATATATATATATGCAAGTTCTACTTCAAAATTGTAGATTAGAAATTGAAAAAATTTATGAGGAAATTAAATGGTTTTAAAATAATTATATTTAATATGAAATATATATTTGAAGTTTCTCTCAAGTGCGCACCTACCTACTAGTTTTGCTTTGTTTTTTTGGTTTTTTTTTTCCTTGGGTTTCATGGGGATTAGCTGTAGAACTGGCAGCCTTGGCAGCCTGAACAGACTCGAACTCCAATGGTGCCGTTGTCTAAGTCTCCGCACCAAAGACTTTGCCTCTTATCTCTTCCGATCTTTTTGCAGCTTTGGGTCTCCAACGACCAAACATCTTCTTTTCTTTGTTTTTGCAAGAGAGAGAGAGAGATAGAGAATACGTACGTACACACCAAGTGTTGTGTCCGGGTATTTGATTTTGGTTAATAACCCCTCCGGCTGGTTCCGGTCTTCGGAAACAATTCTAATAAAAAGAACCACCCTTTCCGGTTATAATCAAATGGACCCCAGTTTTCCTGAAATAACCAGCAAGCAAAAAGAACCCTGGGGTTTTAGAATGGCAGTGATGTAATAATACCCATGACCGACGGTTCTCAAACTCAAGGAACTGGGCCACGAACTTAGCCAATTACACCATGGCCTTGCCATTTTACATTAAAAAGTATCTTAAGGCAAAAGAGTAGAATTATTATGGAAACTCAAATATTTCACCCATGCAAAAATATAAATCTTCTTCAAAAAAAAATCTCTAAAAGAAACCAAAATCCTTCAAAATATTATTATAACTCTATTATAACTAATCTCAAGTTTCAACACAAGCCAAATTATCATCTTTCAAAAGTCCTCATATAAAATAGACCTATTATTATTAAAATTATTACCTAGGGGCCTATAAAAATCCCTTAAGCTACTATACTCTATAATGAATCTAAACACAATATCCTTTTGCCTTGGTAGTAGTAGGCAAGGCCAATAAACTAATATGTCATTTAGTGTGAATGAGAAGCTCTCTTTGGTGATAAACCCGGCATACTTTGCGTTGTGTGAGGCGTGCAACAAGCAAGAAGGAAGGAAGAAAAACTAATGGAAAAAATGTTATTAAGAAGTCTTAAAGCCTCCTACACTCACTCAATGAGTTCTACATATTGGGCCAATATAAAGCCATTGTTTCATGGGTCGCCCTAATTCCAAGACCACTTCTATAAGGTAGTATTTTCAACCTCGGATACTTTTTTTCCGCATTGGAGATCGGATGGGATCCAAGGTGTATCTACCCTAGTTAGATTGCACCGAAAGTGTTCAACCAACACAAAATAGTACCCTAACCCCCCCACCCCCCAACTCGCCCCCCACTAATGCCTAATTTTTGTGAGTGCTTGAGATCCTCAATTCATGCAATTCTCAAATACCTAAGGTGGGTTTTGTTGGGGGAAATTAATGGATCTCCAACATCTTATTGAACAAAAGGATTGCAATTTAATAGACATTCGACGAGACCATAACCCACCAAATGTTGTAATTATTATTTGAAAAAGAGAATATATTTGGGGTTTTGGGGAGGGGGGTGTAGGGAATGGTTTGAAAAAAACCAATTCCGACAAGCCTAGAAATTCTTTTAGTTCTAGAATATCAAAGACTTTTTTTGACTTGTTGTTGAGCTTTTGTTTACTTTCTATCAAAAGGGAATCATATTAAAATCATAAACATTCGGCACCGAAAATGGTACTACACGAAGGGGGGGGGGGGAATTTGAAATAAAATCTCCCTTGCATGGCTGGTGGTCCTGTTCCAAATAGAATGAACCAATGAATGAACGAATGGAATGAATGAATGAATGAATGAACGAATGGTTGGATGAATGTTGGAAAATAGATTCCATGTGAAAATTCATCATACCGTTCGTTTGTTCATTCATTCATTCATTCCGTTCGTTCAAGTATGTTAAAAAGTATTATTGTCAACCTTGCCATGATGCACATTGCAGACCTCAAAATTGTGCATTGACTTGATATTTCCAATATGGATTGTAGTTACGGACTTTCAAGTCTAGGCTAAGTGGGGTGCTCCCTATACCCCACCCCGGAGCACGCCCCCCCCCCACCCCATATTGCTTGGTGCAAAGCTTTTCTTGTCCACACCATGCTCATTGCCTCTCACCATGTTTGATATTCGATGAGATTTACGCCAGGGCATGGGCCCCCTGTGGTTGATTCTCCCAGGCTTGGTTGGGGCCACCGAGCTTGCTCCATTGGGGGGACTTGCCGGACAAAAATTGACCATCAAAGGGCCCATTCTATTCTGTTATACTAAAAAGCTCGTCCACTCTATTATACCATGAGAGCCTTTTTAACTCTAATCCTACCACGACAAGCACCCGGTTGTAAAGGCGTTCTAGAAGGTCTTCCTTCTCGTTTGGGCCGGCCCGTGTTGGAAAATAAAATTTGAAAGAAATTGCTAATTTTTAATCTTAAAACCTCGTTCAAAACTACAAAATTAGGGGGCAAAAAAAAAAGAAATCCCAATGACAAGAAAGAACTATTTAAATTTTATTAAATAATTTAAATAAGGATGCAACTTAAGGTTTTTAAAAAATAAATTGAGAGAACAGATTTATTTATTTATTTGTTTGTTTGTTTGTTTGTTCCACTTCAGTTTTCGGTGATTTATTTATTGTTTGATCCCCAGCTGGATTTTCCACCTACCCCACGTAGCCCACGTAATGCAGGCCGCAGTGATCGGGCACAAAGTGGGGCCCAAGCTCGCCAGGTCCGGATCCTGGTGGGTCAAAACCCAACCCATTTCGGTGGAACTGTCAAAGGTTCTAGTAGAATTAAAACCCAGGACCATCAAAACGGACCAGAACAAAATACAATAAATATAAATAAATATAAAGTAATAAATATAAATATAAATAAATAAAATTTGGGCTTCGGGGGCGGGCGGGCGGGCGGGCGGGCGGAATGAGTGGCCGCCCCGTTAGATTTCGTTGACCCGGAGTTACCGTACATCGCATGACCCGGATATGGCTCGTCAACGGACTGCCTTTATGACCCAACCGGACCCGCCACTTTACCTGGTCACCCGTTCCTCCTCTCCCTTTAATTCTTTTTTTTTCGGGGGGATTAAACAAATCGCCGCAATTAAGGGGGTTTTAATTAGCGCGACTTCCACAGGAGCTTCCGGTGGTAATTAGTAATTAAGTTTAGTCGTAAACTAGGATTAAGTGTCGTCCTAAACTATGATTAGGTTTTTGAGTTAACTCGGGTGTAGTTAGTTTGGCAGGAGGGGGGTATGGCAAGGGGGGTGGCCCGGGTTTTGGTTCGGTACGGGGCGGCGGGTGACCCAGGAGACTCGGGGGTAGACCCTCAGAAGACGCAGGCAAAACAAGAAGAAGACGACGGAGAAGATGAGTGTGTATGTGTGTGCTGCGTTCTTTTGTTTCTCGCTCTCTCTCTCTCGAGCGTTCGATGTCGTTTCCTTCCATTTTTGCTCTCTTGCGGGGTATAGTTACGTAGTCTCCCAAGTGCAGGACTTGTTGCTACAGTTTTTTTTGGCTTCTAGGGAAGTTTTCGGCGGTGATTTTGATGCTGTATTGCGCGGTCTATTGTCACGGGAAGCTGGTCAGGGGGGGGCCAGCTGGGCGCGAGGGAAGGGAAGGGAAGGAAAGCTGGAGAGAGAGAGATAGCAGGGAAGGAGGTGCGGAAGAGGGATCCACAAAGATTCGTTGGTTTCTTCTTTCTTTTTTTGGTCTTTTCTTCTCTTTTTTTTTTTGGTTTTTGCGATGGACTTTGTAGGTTTTGGCTCTGTTGTTGTTGCTGCGGATTAATACGTTCGTGGTTTGTTTTTGTTTTCCTTTTCTGCGCTGTGCGACTCTCAGGAAGAGTGAGTGGCACGGTGCTTGTAGCATCGGAGACGATTGAAGATCACAGGCTTCTGGCCGCTGGTAGTCGAGCAGAGAATCAGTTTTCCCTCGCCTCGAAGAATTGGCACTTACTGTGTGTAACAGATTCAGAGGCTATTGCTAAATTCGGGAGAGAACTCGCTCGTGAGGACAATATTCTGGATATTATAAGCTTTGCAATCCCTGATCTGTGCATGCTACTCTCTAATTTTGTCTTGATATGATCACTAGCGTCGTGATCAGCAAGAAAAAGAAAATCTCAGGCCGGTGCTGCATCTCTTCGCTTGCAAAACTGTCTGAACTCCTTCCCTGCATGCTCGAGGAGGGTCAAAATGTCGTCACATGACTAGTACTGAGCCTCGTTTCTTACAAGATTCGCAAGATTCTCAAATCGTGATCTCACAGAAGAGAGTGGATGCTGCGCCTGTGCCGCGATCAGCAGAAGTGACCGTAACAACAGCAGATCACGTGATCCCATGAACTGGCGGCGGGAGTTCTCATGGTACACGCGGCTGCAGCAGCATCAACAACAATGACTCTTGTGATGGCCGAGAAAGATCAACCTGTGTTTCGGGATTTCCTAGGACTTGACCGTGGAGTAGTACATACGAGCAAGCAGCAGCAGCAGCCGGAGACGACGAACACGTTGTATTCCACCACCACGGCGTCAGATCATCCTCATGCAGTACTATTACGACCTTCAAGGATCGTCAGTAGTTCTAGCGGTGCAGCAGCAGGCGGATTTGATTCCGAAGCTGCAGCACTAGGCGATCATGATGTCGAAACCGGCTTCGTAACAGCAACAACAACAACCCGGGGAGGGGCCTCGACGTCAGGAACTGGAACGACTAGCGGTCGTTTTGAAACCTCATCTGCTCCGGGATATGTCTCTCCCTCGTCATTCGGTTTCGCTCTTCCTGCAAGCTGCTCGTCTGATCCTGGTTCTGGTAAGCTTCTTCCCGGCCTTCCTTCATCGTGCTCCTCGATCTTCCCGAGTCGTCCTTGTCTTCATGCATTCTATCTTAAGGCTTTCAGAATATTAATCCATGTGAAAAGTTTTCACAACCATCGCTTTATCATTGCTTCGCTTCTTTCTTTCTTTCTTGCAGTTGGCTGGCAGGTGTGTAGCACAAGCTCCCTTCACCACCATGGTGTCAGGAGTGCCTTCTGCAAGCCAGACTTTGTTGATGGCAGCAGTAAGGCAGCCTGGAAAAAGAGGGATTATGCAGCTGCTGCCGTCATCCATGATCATTGTGGTAGTAGGGAGTCTTTGCAGGCCGAGTGCCTGGAGGCAATGCAGGAGAACAGCTCTGTAGCTCCTCCTCAAAAGGTGTGCCTCCTGCAACTCTGTCCAATTCGTGTTTGCAGCTCTTCATGCCCTCTGTTTGATCCACTGATTGCAATTTTCCAAAGCTGGAAGCAGCATTGGCATTGTTGCAAGATTGATTTTTTTCCCCCCTTATTGTAACAGATGGCTCGCATTGAGCAGCACAAGTCTCGGAAGTATGCAGAAGTACTTCCGCCGTCCATAGTTGATGATCTGCGCTTATCTATGCAACCTCCTCCTCGGCAGTCATCTGTGAATCCACCTCTATGGCTGCAGCAAGCCAGCAGCAAACAACCTTCAGACGTTCTGAACAGAGTTGCCATGCATGAAGGCAGTAGCCAGACCAGGCAGCAGCAGCTTGTTGTGCATGGTACTAATTCAGGGCAGCTACAAGTGCCATCACGCATGACCCATCTTGGTGCATGTGCAGAAAGAGAAGCTGAGAGAACTAGAGAAACAGCAGCAGTCTCTATAAGAGAGCACACTGGAATATTGTCTCCACCTATCATCACCCGCCCTGCTGCAGATGAAGGATCCCGGACTGGTCTCAAAGGCTCACCACTGGTAGGGCTTATTAACAATTCTTCTGCTGGTGGCAATGCTCCAGTTCCTTCTGGATCCAGTGGTCCCCCTCCACCTCTGCTGCCACGGAAGCCAATGAACTCTACAGCAAGTGGCAGTGGATCAGACTCAAGGCTGCCCACAATGTGAGCTCTCAATTAATTTTCCACTGTACAATTGTTTGAGATTGTCCACAAGTATTTGAACAAGATTGTTATAACATTGTTTGAAAATACCTGCAATGAGCAACAACTTGGGGGGGTATTTTAGAGGATATCTACAACACATTGTGGGAGTTCTTTTTTTCCTAGTTCCTTCGATCTGTTGGGTGTCATGGCATTTGAGTTTTGCTTCCATATCTTTGCAGATGTGCACTACCCAGCTGCATCTCTTCACATTGTATCTTCATTCATGTGAAGGGCAGTTTTGTGTGGTTTCCCTAATTCTTGATCTCTGCTTTCATTTTGTGGGTACTGCAGCCGGCAAGGTCTGCCACCAACCAGTCGGCAGCTTACCATATTCTATGGTGGACAGGCTCATGTTTTTGACAACGTGCCTTCTGATAAGGTGAGGTTCTTATGCAAAAGGCATCTTCCTGCCCACTAGAGCAGAGAGAATACTAGGGAGTCATCTGTACCTGTTGTCATAGTTGAGCTGGTCAGTCTCAGGAGTGGACATTGAGGAGGATGGCATACCTTTCATCAAGGGCACTGTTCTAGGGATGTTTACATGGCCGTGTGCAAATTTGTCTGGTCAGTCTGGTCTGGAGCAATTACATCACTGAATATGGGGTTGTAGGTTGGCAGTTCTCATGGAATGCATCTAGGCATCTGAATAACAATGTGATGGACACAGTGGTCTTATTCAGCAGCATTTTCTTAGTTGTATCTTTTGGGTGGTTGTGGTTGTGCACGGAGAATGTGTGATTTCAGTCTAGTGCCAGGCTTGTATTAGGATCGAGCTGGTCACTTCAATGTCACCTGCATTTTGTGCTTCCCTTGGGCACAGCTTTTTGCTTTTGTGGTTATCAGCCAATGTGTCAATTTTGGGATCTTGAGCATCTGTTCAGAATTATTCAATCTTCTGAAATTGGAAACTTTTGTGCAGGCGGAGTTTATCCTGGCACTGGCTGGATCACATGGCAAGTCATGGTCCACAACCTCCTCACCTCGACCTGCAGCCAGTGTACCTGATTCAGCTAGTGAGGGGTCACTGTCAGCTTTGGAAAAGGAGAAAACTGTACAGAGCCATGGAGGGTCAGTGAGTGGCAGAAGAAGCCTGCCATTGTCAACAGATGTGCAAACTTTGCTGCGTGGATATGCAAACACTGGCAATGGCACGGGTTGCCCTTCTTGACCATTCCCACTTCCCACCATTCACCTTGGCTGAGTCAATGTGGTGGAGCAAGCTACAGCAGGTGCCCATCTTCTTTTCATCTCTTCTAATCTCGTCTCATAAGAGGAATAGTCTTCCTTGTGAAAATTTCTCAATCACCTTCTCTTACTGTGGTCATCACATTCCATTCTCAGGACGTGCTGCTTTAATTTGTTTCTACTAAATATCAACAGTGGACAAGTGCAATATTAGCTAGTTTTGGTCACATACTACAGTGCCTATTCTGGCCTCTGTAGGATCTTGTCTGTGACTGAGCTCTGGAACATGTGCTGCAGTTCTCTTAGTGGCTGGATGGTATCCAAAGAATATCCCAGTTGGATGAATCATGGCTCCCTCACAACCTTTCTCACCTAGATCATGATGTACTCCCTGTGTAGTCAATGTCCTAAGGCACACCTAACAGTGCACTGTTAGGTTTTTAGTTCGTGAATCATTTTTGGGCATATGCATGACTTCTCAGTGTTAGTGAGATTGTGACAGTAACAGAGTTCAAAAATTGGTTACAGTTTGTACTCTGGAAATGCTAACAAGATTCAAATTGATATGTTATGCAGGGGTGAATGAGATCTTGATCCTCCATATTTTTTAACAGTTCAGCAGTCTGCAATTCGAACACCAGCCAGGATGCACCAAGTTGAACAAAGTTCACATGTTTTGAGTAGCGCAGGGGCTAGAATTGTTGTTATAGATTGCTCTTACAGTCTGCCCACTAAGTTGGTTTCCTGTAGTATATCACCAACTGGAATGTGGGTGGAAAATGTTTCCCTAAGTAGTATAGGTAGAGGTAGGTTGTAATGGCTCTTGGATATGAGTTTGTTCAGGAACAGACATTTTTGAGTTAGAATGGAGAATGTAATGTCTTTTTTGGACAATTCTTCATCCCTGGACCTCTGAACATATTATTCTTAACGATTTTTCTCAGCTGTAGTCAGCTGAGTAGTCACAACATGGTCAACTAAGTAGTCATGTTGTGTTTGTATTTGAGCATTGACTTTTCTTGTGTTAATTGCTGTAATTTCTTGGTAGTAGATTTCTTAGGGTCCTAGAAACTCCTGAGGGAGTCTAAAAGCTAACAAAGGATATGAGGTTGTGACAATGGGTGCTAGGATCCAACCCCGAAAAGCAAAGAAATACCACTTTGAAGGATTTCCCGATGCTGCTGGGTGGAGGAGTCTTCAATGTTCAAATTCAAAGTGGAGTTCCTTCTCTACACCAGATTGCAAGGTTTTGCCTTCTTTACACACTTTTTGAAATTTAATGACATTCAAGTCTTTTTTACTAGGGAAAAAAAAGAAAGTCATTTTCTTGGATACATACATACAAAACATATAAATGTACACATTGTGAGCTCATTTTTTCCGTATTGATGGTTCTGCAGAGTTCAGCTTGAAAATTGATATGTATATGTTCAATATATACTCTTGTTACAGACATTGTGTCCAATGCATTATTCATAAGATTATCTGTTTTGTGTGTGTGTGTGTGCCACACCAAAAATGTGAACACTGTTGCTTGTACAAATAAGTACACACACATTTGCCTGTGTGTCCGTGGTAGTCCCCACTGTACATCCTTTGATAGTACTGCATTGTTCACATGCAACTATTGTAGGTGTAACTGGAAAATTCTGTCTCATCTGTCTTGTCTGTGCGAGGGCTTACATAGGTACTCTACCTACCCTCTCTCCCTTTAGAGACTTTACCTCCCTCTCTATGCAGTTGGCCTTCAAGAATAGTTACTTTCAAGCTCATATACTTTATCTCTCTTTCTTTATCTCTCTCTCTCTCTCTCTCTCTCTCTCTACAGAGTTACCTCCCTCTTTACCAATAAGGGGCTTTATACAAACCTTCAAGGAATATGTACCTTTCAACCTCTTACTCTTCTTAATCAATCAGGTGTTGTCGTCTATGTGAGCAAAAGGAGGGATTGCAAAAAGGAGAGAGAATTTGTGTGTGTTTTGCCGCATTGTGAAAGGAGAGACAAAGTGCATGGTTGTACTTTTTTATTGAAGTGAAAGATATTTTCAGCTACATAATCAATAGGAAGGCAAATCACACGGGCATCACCTTCTGATTTGTCCTTGGGTCTCCCAAGTGCTATTTCCTCATAACCTTGTGTATTAATTTGTTCACAAGGAACTAACTAAACTACCTTTGTTTTGTTTTGTTTCATTTTGTATTCATCATTCAATAAATAGCCTTCTGGAACTTTAGTTTTTGGTAGCTAGAAATTCCTTGAACTGGAAATGAAATCAATTATTATTACACCTTCCAAGTCAATTAGAAAGTGGTGTAGAATCCAAAGAAGATGATACCTACTGGGTGATATATATATATTTCGGATATTTTTCGAGATATCTATTGAGTGATGCAAAATATCTTGAAAAGAAAGAAGCAATGCCAACTAATTTCTCCATCCAAAACCAGTTTTTGTAATGTAGTTGAAAAAAATTTGAGTCAGAAAAACCTCCTCAAAATTCAAAATCTCTCACACCAAGCTCAAGCACTGGAAATTTTTCTTAGAACTTTAGCTTTGATTTTATTGAATTTTCTATGACAAATTTGTTCAATATTTCAACAACTTTTGCATTGTAGGTCTAAACCTTATGAATCCACCACCTCAGTTGCACCCCTTACTTCTTCTTGAGGCCTTTCCAACTGAACCAAGAGCATGATGGAGGTGGCCATGTGGTTCGAGGGATCTCAAATGGGCTGGTGAATCCAACAAAAGTTGCTGTATTTTTCAAGGAAAAAGAAGGAGAAACCTCCATATATTTAGACCATTGCTTCGAAGATGGAGCTAGAATATTGTGATGTACCAAAATATTTTTACTTTCCTATGACTTGTGGAGCCAAATTTGGCTAAATCCTCTTGTAGATGATCGATTGCCAATCCACCTGCTTTCGCAAAATTATTTAAATTTTTAAATTACAAAAGAAACCTGGATAGAAGTGAGTATTATGAGTTATTTGTATTTTTTTTTTAAAAATATTTTCCTTTTAAAAGATTAAAAAGATGGTAAGGTAATGGGTTTTAGTTTTTGCAAAAACCCTTTTCCCTCTTTTGAAAAGAAGCACATAGTTAACCAAACATTGCTTTTAGAGAACTTTGTAATATAAACCAGTAATCATAAAATTCATTACTTTGATGATGGCGTGCAAAGAAAACATATTACTTGGTAGTATAATATAACACTCATGTTTAACCTAAGGAGAATGTCCCTAACACAATGAATATGGTTGTCAAATATTCCAACATAATAACTAGAGTATGTCATATATGAGCATAGTTTTGGGGCTCTTATTGTGAAGTATTATTATCCTATCATTGGTTTTTAGCCCTGTCTACATACAGACAAGGGTTATCATTTTAGTGTGCTAATATCTCGAGGGTGTTCAATAGGCACAAGTGTGTGCATGTACCAAAAAAAAAAGTTATGGCCAATGAAATTGTTGGATCTGGTGGTGTGAATTTCTTTTCTTGGGGATGTTGAGTGAGTTAATAGTTAAGTGTGTAATAGGGTTTGGTAAGCTTGTGAGAATTTTAGAGAATGAATGGAAAGGGGATCATTATTTTCAAATGTTGAGCAGACTAGGGTTGTGTGTAGGCTTGAAGATGTTTTTTAAAAAAAGGCTAATGTATATTGAATTTGATTATAAGGTCTCACACATTTTTGGACAAATTACATTAGAATCAATAACCCAAGTGATTGCAATTTATGCAAAACTTGCAAGTGGTTATGGGTCTAATTTACTATTAGGTGATGTGAATGAAGTGTGGGTAAACCCTAAACCCTAAATGTGATGTTAAATGCTACATATAACACATACCTTTTGTTTTAGAGTGGGGCCATCAATAACAATGTGGATTTACACATGCAATTTTAAATTTTGTATTAAGAAGCAATCACACATGTGATTTGATTTTTCAAATGAGAACCTCATCTGAGTTTCAACATGAATAATGAGACAAAATGTGAACCAATCATGTTCAAAAAAATTTAAGTTTTCATATGGAAGAGTGAGATTGCTAGCCAAAAAAAAAAGAAAAAAAATGGGCAGGAAGAGAACCTCAAATGGATAACTTACAACCCCAAATAATGACTACCTATGTAGTCTTTTGAAGCAAAAACACAACCTAAAGCCCAATTCAAACAAAATGAATGCCAGTCGAAGAATAAAACATTCTTACACATTCCCTTCATTCTTTCCTCTGGGGAAAGATTATTTTCAATTATTGTAATATTTTGCAGACAAGATTTGCAGAGAGACACACAAAAAAGCAAAGTCCTGATTCCTGAACATATTTATTATTTTAAAACTCGAAAATTGAAAACAAACTTTTGAAAAGAGAAAAATAAATAAAAATTATGGTAAAAAAAAAAAGGGAGTAACAATTATTATTTGCTTGTTTTGGTTTGCTGTTGCGGGGGCACTGCGAGAATCGAACTCGCGACCTCTCGCACCCAAAGCGAGAATCATACCACTAGACCAAGTGCCCGCAATACAACTGCATGCTCGAATCGCTACCAAATTTTATTTATTTTGGTATAAAGTGGTTTCTTTTCAGGAGGTTACATTTTACAATTGTTTTCATTTTGTATGTGTGAGAACAGAATTTCTCAACAAATGAGCACACACCAGAAAATAATTGTGCTTTTCTTTGCAAAGGGTCATTTGAGATTATCATGTACTAGAGAGTGTTGCCCGGAGGGTAAAGGATCCTTTACCTCTCTGAGTGCCTGCCTCATTAGGCCAGAAGCCCAAGGGACAAAAGTTGGTGGCAGAATTGCACCCAATGCACACATTACCTGATAATGTAAATTTGCACATTACCTGAGGATGTAAATTAAGTACTTTAGTTGCCCTAAAGTTTCTCCATTTTTTCCATTAAAAAGTCTAGAATAAGCACACACTTCATGTGAAATATGTTTTTGAACTTGTTTTCCCACTTCATTGTTGATTCATATAACAAATTTATCATTCTTTGAGAAAGTTCAAGGTTTATTATGATTCACATGGTTTGTTTGTCAGTTTTGGAATTGTTGGTGTTAAATTTTCCATTTAATGAAAACTGTTTGTTTCTCAAGTTCACTTTCTCTTTAGTATTATTGAAGTCCATTTGTGCTCTGAGCACCTGCACCTGATGATATTATACTCGTCATCTTGGGCAGTTCTCTCCATTTCTAAGGAAGAGAGGGCAGTTTAGGAGGATTCGGTGTTATGTACTATGAACCCTTGATTAGTGGTTCTTGAAAAATCAAAGAACCCAGTTTGGGAGCTGATTTACTTCTGGGCAAAGCAATTAGGGAAGGACCTCAGTCATGTCATGACATTTGGCTAGCACTAAGAGATTCAAAGCTCAGAAAATAAGTCATTCGCATCCTGATCCAAACTACAGCAAAGACTGTAACGATATGTATGCCAAGGGATTGATGCAAAAAACAAAACAAAACCAAAACCAAAAAAAGGAGGTTCCAATTGTGCAAAGGGTGCAGACTTCAAAAGGTTTTGAGGTTTTCCAACATTTCAGAGATGTAGGAAAATACATACCTTTATTTTGGCTAACACCATCGCTGCATGTTTGAAGGTGAACTCATCAATCGCTTCTGATTGCAGGAACCTTCTCACATGAACCCAGCAGTCACTCAGGAGGCAGCATCTCCTGCCTTCCAAAAGATGTTCTGCTGGATTACCAAGACCCCCCCCCTGCAACACTCTTGGCATTGAATTTCCGACATTCTCATTAGCAATGAATTCCAATAAATATTTTTCCCAGCCTTCCTGGAGTAACTGTTATTTGGTCTAAATATTGTAGGGGCATGCACATAGCCCACAGTCTATAATCTATCCACATCAGGCACTCTATATGATCCTCCCTGATATCATGGAATGTTACAGCTACCTTTAGGCAGACCCTCTAAAGCCTCTTCCGCAGAATTTGTTGCTGTCCAAAAAATCTTCAGGGAAAGCTGAGAAAGATTCTCAAAGAATCTTGGAATGTCTACCGCAGATACCACTGCCTCAACATTTGGCAGTATCATTTCAAGGTCCCCAATGCATTTGGAGATGGATCTGTTGGCTATGCCTACTAATCCAGAGCCAGTGTGGTTCATCACACCTGCATGCTGCGATTCAAACATGCTGGCGATCTCAACAAGAAAGCTCTGCTCATCATAAAACCCCATTACCACCCCACCCACTAAAGAATTCCTAATTCCTAATTCCCATGACTAGTTCAGAAACTATGTGGGCTAGGATTAAAATAATTGAAAGGCCTTGCCTTCATTCTGAACCTGCTGATTTCTCCTTGCGATCCCCAAAGATGCGACCACGGAAATCCTCAACCATGCGTGGCAGCCCTTCTTTCAATGACACTTTGGGCTCCCATCCCAGCAATTCCTTTGCCTTTGAGATGTCCGGTTTCCTCTTGTGAGGATCATCTGCTGTGTTCTCACGGAACTCAATCTTTGCAAGAGGGTCAATCACCTCTTTCACCACCTGGATGGCCAAACACATGGGATTGATGGACAGCCCAGACACGTAAAAAGAGGGAGAGCAGCTCTGACATCATTCTGTGAATTCATATAACATCCCTACAACTATTAAGTGAAAAACCAGACATCATAAGTCATAGGTGGACTGATGCCTGTTTCTCATCCTTATGTTACAACAAGTACAAACATGATGGTTGATGATGGTTGACACTTCCTACAATGGCACAAATCTGGAAAGCAGGTGAGGAGTGACAGCAACTAAAGTGTGTCATGTTGCTGTTAATCTCTGAACATGTCAACCTCTCTGCAATCCTCCAGGGAGTTACCAGACCTATCTTGAACTGCAATAGGATTCTGATGTTCAGATGGATCTTCTCAATGGCACAATTAACTAGCAGGCAACATATTATCAGAAAGAGGACATCACATCCACACCCTGATGCTCTATTTTACAAATTCTGACATCAAAAAATCCTTGGTTTCTAGACCTGACTGACAAGAGCAAAGAACTCAAGCTTCACAACCCTGACAATAAACAGGAGAATATCCCAAACTGAGGATATTCCTCCTATGAGGGTCAAATCAATGCCACAAGAAACTCATGGTCTCTCCTTGAAAGAATCCTTTGAGAGAAAGAGATGCTGACCTCAGCAAGCTCCAACATGGTAAATTCACCAGGATTTCCCAAGTTGAATGGACCAATATGCTCACCCTCCATCAACCGCATCAGACCATCAACCTACACACCAAACCCTCATCCAAAACTGTCAAGCCCTCTCCAATTCTTTGCAGTGCAATGTGGATGACCTTCCTACAAGGGTAGCTTCAGGGCTCACAATGGACATAAGCATCTCTCCAAACAAACCTGGCTAAATTCATCAGAGCTAATATTATCATAACAAACAGAACTTTGTCTCATTCCTGTAATAAGGCTATCCAAGCAGCATACTATACAGATTAACCAATCATATTGGAGCATCACATACCAGATCTGAAACATACTGGAAACTCCGTGTTTGCTTTCCATCACCATATACTGTCATCGGTTCTTTCCGGAGTGCCTGCAAAATGTTTTAACAAAAATTTGAGCTTCATTTAGAACAACATCCTCCTGCCTTGTGAGGATGGTGCCAACCTCAAAATGTTCCTCATCTATTGGTGAAATCATGCAATCCATTTCAACAGCTCAACAGTAGCCAAGGTCCATCCTATTGAGATTTGAGATAGGCATGGCTTAGTAGACACAAACCTGGGCCACAAAATTGCTCACAACTCTGCCATCATCAATACACATCCTTGGACCATAAGTGTTGAATATGCGAGCAATCCGAACCTGCAGCAGATGTGGAGTTCTTTGGGATTACAATTCATAATGGACTCCTTTCCTGCTACCATCTACTACTTTATGTGACCACATTACTTGCATCCAACATGGATTGCAACTCATCTTAAGGGAGCCGATGCTGCGCATCACTTCAGAATGAGCACAGCTAAAAACTGAATTGATCCCAGAATCTGGCAATTTGTAATTGCAACAAAATCAAGGGGTTGATCTTGGAAGTAAAGATAAAGTGACAAAAAGTTTCCAAACACCAAACCTGTACATCAGCTCCCCTGTGGTAATCCATAGTCAGTGTCTCTGCTGTGCGCTTTCCTTCATCATAACAACTCCTGACACCTGTGTCAAAAGTAGACAAACTCTGATCTTTACCAAGCTAAAACAAATGGCAGCCAACTTTTGAACACTTCACAGCATCAAGGGGATGAAGATGCCACCAATGCAGGGCATAAACTATAAACTAAAATCACAGAACAAAGAGGCTTAGGGTTTTGAAAGCACACACCAATTGGATTCACATTGCCCCAGTATTCTTCCTTCTGTGGATGCTGCAAGGGATCACCATAAACTTCACTAGTGCTAGTGAGCAAGAAGCGTGCACCGATCCGCTTTGCCAGCCCCAGCATGTTGAGGGTTCCAACCACATTTGTCTTGTACAAACAGGATTAAGGTTTTCACCATCAAAGCCTCAGAAAGTGAGGAGAACACTTGCCAGCAATCATGCAATGAATGTGAATCTGAACCTCTGAGCAACGGGGATGATTTGATGACAGAGTGATGATGATCTTGAAAGAGAACAAGGGCACAAAAATAATAATAATGAAACAAATCCACAATCAAAGAAGAATGAGAACAAGGACAAGACAAGGATATGATAGTCTTGACAGGATTGAACTTGTAATGAACAGGGGAGGCAGGGCACGCCAGATGATAGATCTGATCGACTTCCAAAAGCAATGGCTCAACAACGTCATGGCGGATCAGCTCAAACCTAGGGTTTCCAAAATGATGCATCACATTCTCCTTTCTGCCTGTGAAGAAGTTGTCCACCACAATGACGCTGTCTCCTCTGGCCATCAGCTTGTCCACAAGATGACTGCCGACGAACCCCGCTCCTCCCGTGACCACAACTCTGAGCGGCTTTCTCTGCAAACCGAGAGGTAGCTTGGCACCCGGGCTGATGACACTTGGTTGGTGTTTTCTTACAATAGCCATGCGATCGTAGCTGCTTATGCTACTACCGAGCTCTTCCGCAATTTCGTACTGCATTTTCCCGTACGTAGCAGCAGCAGATCCATGCTGCTTCCGTGAGACCAGGAACTGAGGCTGCAGGAAAAAGAAAGCTGAGGCGATGGCCATACCTATGAGAATGAACATCAACCGCTGCTCCCTGCACAGATACTCTATCGGCTTCGTCAGCGACCATGGCTTCTGCGGCTTCGGCGAGTAATCCTGTGATTGCTGCGGAATCTCCGGCCTCCGGTGGTTCAAGTTCGTGTTCATGGCTCTCCCCTGCTTCGCTTCCACACGCTCACACCGACGGATCCTTGCAACAACAACTTTCCTTCCCGCACCGAGTCTCAACCGCACGAGTCTTCTTCTTCACTACCACGTTATTATCAAGGGGGGGTGAAAAATAACACACTTTCTCAAATCTTCAAAGATCGTCGGCTTAAGCAGGGGAAAAAGAAGAAGAAGAAGAAGAAAGACACGCTTCGTAAGCGTCAAATGAAGCCCTGTAGAGAGAGACACACACGAGAACAACGAGAACTACAAGAACGGCAAGAACATTCAGATTCAAGGATTGCTACAAGACTGTGAACAACAAAAAAGCTCAACAAGACCTTTGAAAGAAAGTTTCGGGAAATAATTAAAACGTTAACAAATCAACGAGATCCAACCCAAAAAAAAAAAAGGACTTCAGAGCTCCTTGGAAGAAACAGAAGAACAAGAAGAAGATCTGGAGCGCTGAAGATGATCTGGAGAGCTGAAGAATCGGTAGATCGCTGGCTTGCTGGAGCGCTCGCTCGCTCCCTCGTCTTCTTTGCCTCTGCTGAGGCAAACGCGGCAGCGGACGAGCGCGGAAGGGGAAAAGACAGAATAATGCAAGGCGGTCACCCTTTTGAGCTCCGAAAAAGGGTGGCATGGACGTATGCCGAGGTAGCAAAAAGCGTCTTTTTGCTTCTGTTTGCCACCCTTTTCGAAATGGTTTGGGAACACGGGCCCCCGGGCGACCCGGCGTTTCTCTTTTCCTGGCGAATTTTCGCCAAATTTCGACCCGAAAAATATGGTTTTGAGTTATACAAAAGATTTTTCGTGGAAAAAAGGGCCCAAACTCGCCAGAATTCAAAGGAAAATAAGTTTCCGAATAGCCAGATTTTTATGATAAGTTTCAGTAGGTAGCCAAGAAGGTAGAAGGATTCTCTTATTTTCCCCCTACTTTCATACTTTCATATATAGCCAAATTTGGCTAAATAATTTTCTGGATGATCGCCACTTTGACTACATCACAAAATCCTTAAAAGAAAAGGAAAAGAGAGGAAAAATAATAAAATAAAATAAAATAAAATCTGGACCTTTTTTTAAAATAAAGAGTGTTAGTACTTTTCTTTTCTTTTTTTTGTTTTCCTTTTTCATTTATTGATTTATTTGGAGCAGAAATTGCATACGTAAAAGTCCACTATTTTCTATTTCAGTAGAACAATGCAGAGTTTTTTGCTGGCTAAATTAAATTAAGCCCCAATTACTGGCTAGATTTTATTTTTTCAAAGTGGCTAAAACTTTTGTGTATTTTTGTTTTCTAGTCGCCAAATTCGAACTTTTTTTCTATGAAAACTCTCCAGCCAGATTTCTATATTGGGAATGTTCTAGCATTTGTAGCCAAAAATGAGAATTATTCTTAACCTTTTTTTTTTTACTTTCATATCCTATCGATTAGCCTATATCACAAAAAAGTAAATTCAAAATATTAATATTCAAAAAAACCACTAGTACTACTAGTACCTTGGCAACTTCAAACTAGGTTATATTATTTATAGAAAAACATCAAACTTTTCCAAATAAAAAATAAATAAAAATTTCAAAGAACAAAATTTTGTGAAGGATTGTGAAAGAACCCTAATTTGGAGAACCGTGGTTATATATATATATGTATATATCACAACTGGGTCTTTGTTTTTCTGGGGGGGGGGGAGGAGGGACTGTGACTATGCCATTACCATCGACCAATCAAAAATAGTGAGCCGCAGTCAACTCCAATTTATTACACTCTTTTTTGGAGGTGCACAACTGTGTTGCGCCTTTCACCAGCCAAGGCAAGCTGCACGATTTGGTGCAGAAAAACCAATTTCCTGAGCTAAACCCTCACATTTTGACTTTTTCACAATAAATTTTACTGTCTGGAGTCACATACTGAGCACCGATAGAGATGCTCTATGTACACTATGAATTGTCTCAGAGGGTCTCACCTATTCCCAAACATATGTGACGTCCCAGTCGTCACTAAAATCATGTCATAGAATTGTATGCTTTATGCTGTGAAATTATTTTTAAAAATTATTGTATACATGCATTTATTTTTGTGAAATTATTATTTTTAATTATTATTTTTTTAAATTATATATTTCAAAATTATAGCCACCAATAATCATCCGACTTTGGTGACTTTAGAAATCATCGCCTGGCAAAGTGGATGGATGCACTTTTGCACACCATGATTTTTCTTTTTAATCATTGGCCATTTGCTTCCGAACCAAAAAGCTGAACGTGCAAAAGTGCATCCATCCACTAGATGTTCAAGCAGCTTGAGAGATCGTGGTAGAATTGTTTGGAGAACCGTGGTTATTGTATTTACAAGTGTTTTTTTTTAAACTTGTAAATGCAATACAATACAATAAAGTTATATGTAAAGTTAGGCGATTAGGGGGCGAGAATGGCCAGTTTCGGTATAATAGACCATCAAATGCATAACTGGGAATGAAATTTTACAAAACGAAATAACTTGGACCCAAACTAGTTTTTCAATTTTGGCGGTAAACTGAGTTTTTTATCCCCTCTTTCCTTTTCCCTGAGCGCCTCCATAATTGCTGCTACATATATTTTTCACTGCTCCTACCTTCTATAATCACTCTCTAGGACATCTATCTATGAAGGAAGAAGGTTGTTTGTTTGTTTTGTTTTGTTTGTACTTATGAGGTCCACCGAACTGGGATGCTTGAGATCGTGTTCTTGGTGTCTTTGGAAAGCGCTCAACGAGGAGGGGTGCATCGGCTTGGTTCCCTGACGTTTGGACTTGTGGTGCAAAAGTTCTTGAATATTCAATGATTTCTTCACTGAAAATTAAATTAAATTGTAGCTGAAATTTTCCAAGGAATTGGAATGTGCTTTTGGTGTTGTGTTGTTGGAAAGATCTTGATGAGCAGGATTTAATGGAATTTACCATAGTGCCTTGACCATTTCAACACATGTCCATTGAATAATTAATTAAATTTGAAAAAAAATCATTTCAACAAATGGAATATTCCTAAATATTCATTATTTTCTTTCACAACAATTTTTTTATTGGGAAGAAATAAATTTTGAAAATTTCAACATTTCTTAAAATAATATAATTAGTGTCAAATTGGCCAAGATTTCAAGGAAATAAAATATAGCAGGATTCTTAAAAAGTTCATAAAGGAGGGTGTTACCAAAACGAAGGCCACACTTGGCCCCACTTCACCTTGTGAAGGCCCCCTTATTCTCGAAATGCCCTCCATCTAGGGCCTTACCTCCCACTCAAAGAAGATTGAATGATGATCAAAATCCTATAAAGTAGTGCACATTTTGAAGTTTATGAACTCCATTAGAATGTTTTGTTTTTTTATTAGTTAATCATGGCAATTACTGTAGTACCTTGGCCATTTCAACAAATGGAATATTGCTAAATATTCATTATTATTATCCTTCACAATAGTTTTGTGATTTGGAAGAAATAATTTTTGAAATTTTCAACATTTCTGAAAATAATATAATTAGTGTCGAATTGGCCAAGGTACTACTAGGGTAGTCATCCAAAAGATTATTGGAGTTGCTTCTTTTTTTAAAACGACATTCAAGCTTTCTATGTCTATTATGAAGTATTAGTGCAAAAGAATTCTAAAAAATTGCTACACAAAACTTTAGAATTCACAAACAATAAGAATAGTCTTGGACACTTTGTTTGTTTGTTTGTTTGTTTGTTTGTTCCTCAATATTGTTGAAATTTGGAGCTATTCAAGGTAGACATCAATTAGTAAAGAGCAAGATAGTAGTATTTCAAGCATCATAGTTTACCCAAGTTCATCACTTTGCCAACGCCATGAATTCAATGGCTTGTGTAAATGGCAAGTCTTGTTTGGTTTGATGAATCGTGTCTCTTGATCAAGAGGGGTCATCATCTCCAAATTGACACTTTGAAGTGTAAGAGAAGTGACAATTCTAAAGGAACCAAACTAAAATGACAAGAATCATTCCATTTGAGTATGTATGTTCAAAGATTAACCTTGTTCTTTTGAGACATCACCACCAAGATTGGCAAATTTCAAAACTCATGCATGCTCAAAATGTACATGTATGAAATTTGGGTAGCTAGAAGCAAAAATGTTCAATGTTGATAGATCAAGGAGTTTATCAATCATCATTTTACCAAACATTGATTTGTTTCCCTTGTGTGGTGGACTAATGGCCAATTTGTTTAGATCATTGATGGAAAACCCCCAATGATTTGTGTAATTTGATCACCTTTCCCAATGGACTAAACATCTATATTAAAAGACCCATGCTTGCAAAGGTTTTTTAATCATTGATCTCTTTAATGTTGTTTTTGTTTAGACTCAATATTATTCTTTGATTTTAACCACACCTCAATGAACATTATTTGAGTTGATCACACTATAATCCTTAAATTTTTCCATTTGAAATGTATGGCAATTGATGAGCCATCTCAATGAAATCTTTTGATGCAATTCACACACACAATGTGATTTGCCTACACAAATTTGGTTTTCCTAATGTATTTTGTTTAATGAGTTGAATATTTTATAATTGAACATTAATGGTCAACTAATTTGTACATTCTTTGATCAAGTATTATAAAAAATAGTATAATCAATTATGAACATACATAGAAATGTGTGAAAATAGTGTTTAAATGAATTTGTTGTGTATCCTAGTTGATTTTTTTACCAAAATGTTTTTTAAGGTTTCACAATTTGGTTTATGCAATATTTTTAAAATTCTTTTAGTTGAATATTGGGGACATCAAATTGGATGTAGCAATGGGATTTCAATCCACTTACAACTTTATAAATCCCAAACCACAAAAGTTTTTTTTGTTTTTAAAAATTACAATGTTGTCTACTTAATGGTAGACTCATCAATTGCCATGCATTAAACATCTTCAAGTATAATTCCTATAAATCTTTTGTTTCCCACATAAATGACCTTCTCTTGTAATTTTGGTTTTCAAAAAATTCAACATACATAAAATTTGTGAATGTTTTTCCTTGCTTTCGATCAAACAAAATATTAATCTATAATATTAATCTATTTGCAAGTCAAGAAAATAGATACTAGTAAATGCCAATTCTAAACAAATACCAAATTTTTGTAATAATAAGTTACACATGCTCCAAGTCACATAACCATAATTATTGGGTTCAAATGTGTGTTACAATTATTTTGTTATATAATAACAAATAATTGAACCTCTTATTTGATTATGCATTACATATAAGAATATTCTTGAAGACTTGGGTAAAAATAGAAGCATCTGAGAATGTCATCACAAGTAATACACTTCCATTTATGCAATTTGTCCATCCCATTCCAACATAACTCAATTTCCTTCAATCAAAGATTGATTTATAGAAAGGTCAACACATCATTTAGTTTATCAACATTGCACCTTCATAAGTCAAGTGTATGAAGAGATTCATGTATTTGTAATGACTCCAAATTAAAATAATTGTTAATGAATAAATTATTAACAACAATTGCATAACTTTAACCACTCACATGAAAAGGGAAAAAGCTTTGGATTAATTGAAAGTTATCTAATATCAATTCAAGAATCTCACAATTAAAAATAATGATTTTATTTGCATTTTATCTTCCTTTTTTAAAAATAAATTAAATAAATATCAATTCAAAATGATAGATAATGAAATGTATTATTAAATATTTTGTGTATGGTGTAATGCATAATGTATGATGCAAACATGTGTATCAAACAATATTTTTTGAAAGAACAAAATCGATTTGTTAATATTTTTTTGAACATTAGAAATTGAAATAACATTCAAGCCTATCAATGTCAAGTCATACAAAAATATGGAATGCATAATGCCCATCAAAATGTTTGTTATGCATGCTTACCATGAATAGAAAAACACAAAACTCATGCCGAAAATGAAGCTAACACACATAGAAAGAAAACAAAAACCATGTGCTACCTTGTAAGGCTACTAGTCGAATGCAAAAAAAATGTAGGAAAAATTTAAGAAATTATTTTTATGCAAAGGAAGGCCCCTTGTATGGGCTATTCCTTATTTTTTGGGCACAAACCTTGAACTATTGCTTTTGGCTAAAAGACCTCAAATGAAAGAATGCATGCCATTGCATGGTCTTGCTTCTCAATACATAATTATTTATCAATGAATTTTAATGATAGGCATTTTTTGTCCTAGGGCTAACCTTATGAATATTTGAAGTGAATTTTGGGTCTCTTCTTACCATTCAAAGCTTTCTTCTTTTAACATAGCCAAAATATGTTATGTTGCCATTTTGATAGTTTGTGGTTTGGCTTTGTCCTTACCCAACTCTCGAAGTCATTTCTCATATGCCAAGGTCCAACACTTTGAAACTACACGACGACACTTCCTCGGCACTCTTCTAGCCTTTATTTTGGTCTCATAACGTGAGCCCTCTCTTTAAAGGTCGCCCTCATGTAGGCAGAGCTTACCACATGCATATACTTTAAATCAAGCACCCATTTAAAAATAAATCAAGAACAAACAAAATTTTGTTGGACATTACGTGATTGAAACAATATAATTCCTTGGTGCTAGCCCATCACTTTAGAATATCTAAATGTTTCACACCTATATAAAGTTGTAATTAGACATGGTGTTAGGGTTTATATTGTTAAGTTTAGCCTAACATTTAGATAACACCATTAGAAAAAAGTCACCTATGTTAGTTAACATTAATTTAAATGTTAACTATTTTTTTCCATGTTCGTTCACACTAAAATTAATGTTAACCTAAATTAAAATTTCAAAAGGAAAAGTGATTTACTTTTGTCATGATGGATTTGCATCATCATGAATGTTAATGGTTAGTTATGTTTCTCTCTTAGTGCTCACATTGTTCAAAATTTTGTTTTCCTTTTCTAAAATTATGCTTGAACCTTTCTCTTTTGAAATCCTACACTTCAATGCTTACACAAATGGTACAAAACACCAAAAACCATGTAAGAAGAAGCTTTAGTATTGTGCGTTTTTCATAGTGCATTTTAGCTTGACATTGAAGCAATGGCATCACCCTGAGCTATGGGAAATGAATTTTGCATTTGATTTTGTAAACTTTGTTCACCATTAATAACTTGCTTGCATTTCACCTCTTACAAATTTACGACAATTTGATTACTTTTGTGATTCATGATGTGTAAGGTCATTCAAGCTTTTACAATAGTGGGTTGAGTTTATTTTTATCGCACTCTATAAAGCATCTTCTTGTATTTTTGCTAGTACTTTTGTTGTCCATATGATGAATAGAATAGTTGTTGTGACAATGCTTGGCCATTACAACTTAAACAAATATGGCAACAATAAGTGTAAGTGTTGTTCTTCATGCATGGACCAAACACTTATACAACAACAACATCCTTCTAACATGTATACAATAGAGCTTGCAACTATCCATTTTTAATTAGGAGCTTTGACATTAGGTTCTTTGCCCCTTTATGATCTTGTTGTGGCATCACCGCCTATGTTTCAAGTAAGTGATGCATCTTTTTTTGTTGCTATTGTTGTAGTTTCTCTTTCTTCATTCAACCTTTACAAAACTTGTGAGACAAGATGAGATTTCAAATGAAAAAAGAAAAGAAAATGGAAGGCAACATGGAATGAGAATAGGTTAAGGAACAAGAGACTAACAAGAGACTAATTTAGGGGAATTGTGAAAAACTATTTTGTTAACTTAACATTGATTTAAAACCTTTTTTTATGGGCTACTACGTAACATTGTGTTTTTATGGAAGATTTTTCTTTTGAAGATTTGATGTTAAGTTAACACCAATTTAACATTAATTTAACACCCATTTAACATTATGTGCCATTTAAGATTTCACCTTGAATTTGATATTAACTAATGTTCTTGGTTTGAATGCAAGAAAAAACTTGCTTCTCTTAACGTCAATTCAACATCCACTTAATATCAAGTGTAGTTACATTTTAGATGAATATTAAACATAAACCTAATTATGTTTAATCTAAAATTTGGGTAAAAATTAAGATGTAGAAAAATTTGATGAAATCATTCCAATAGGAAAGTAAGTTTATTAAATAGGAAGAGCCAAAATTAAATTCATAACATTACAAAACATAATGTTCATTCAAATAATTGTTATTATCGTAACCCTAACTTTGGGCTCGTGACCAAAGCAAAAGGCTTGCAAGGGTGTGGGCCAAGACTAAGTTCGGCAGTCACATTCTCATGCCCCCGAGAGTGCAAAAGAGTGTGAAGGAAAGAACCCTCACACTCCTAGTGAACTCCCATGTTGGGAGTTGGAGTCCCGGTGGAGTCCTGAATGTTCAAAGAGTGATTGCAAGGGTCAAAGCTCAATGGCTTGAGGAATTTTTCATATCATTGGAAAGATATGGAAACGTAGATGTCTAAAATGGGCTCACATCACACATTTGGATATCTAAAACACAAGTTATGGCCAAAAGAAAGGTCAGGAGTCAAATTGGCAATTTGATTCCCGATCACTAAAAGTCTGAAATCGACCCGATTTCCTTGCGTGCAGGTGGCGTGCCACATACCGTTGAAAAGCTCTTGAAGAGGGCTACAACTTTGCTTAGACGTCATCTCAATTGGAGGTCTACGCACAAAGTTATGAGGCTTCAAAGTTATGGGAGTTTCAACTTTGGCAATTTTGGGACTCCCAAGTGGGAGTCCCGAAACAAAAAGCCATTTGGATGCGGGCCTCGTGAAGAAGCACATAGTATACTATAAGGGGGAAGGTGATGGCTTCCCCCAAGTCCAGGCCGTGATGAGTCTTATGAGTCCAAGTTTGCCCGTGGCTCATCCTAGCATCAAAAGTGTTCCAACTATACAACTTGTTTGGTTTTGTGCAAATCCGAGTGAGTGATTAAGTGCTTGTCATTCTTCCTAGTCCCACTAGTAGGTAACCCGTGGCTACGCCACTCCAGCCACCCCAAACACTCTATTAAACTTTATTGTCTGCACGATCATGTTACAACACCTCTGTGTAAACAACATTGCGAGTGTACACACCGGCAGGTGCATCTTCATGAACATCCTCCCACCCATCTGTAACTAACAGTTTCACCCCCTTGGGGCACCCAATGCACGACATGGCCACATACAACTAGCCATGTGTAAATACAGGCTTGGGCAGAAAAATGCCGACCATCTTCAATGTTTGCCCTTGCGCCTTATTGATGGTCATGCCAAATGTAGGGCGCACAGGGAACTGGCGACGATGCAAAGTGAAAGGCATTCGTTTTGTGTCTGAATGTGTGATGTTTAGCCGTGGAATGAACATTCGTTGGCCTTTTGTAGGACATGTTGCCACCTCTGCTTCAATGACATGCTACATGAATTGAATGACAATGAGCTTGGTACCATTAGCCAGGCCGCTGGTCATGTTGTGTAATAATATGATGGGACAACCCTCATGCAAGTGCAGTTCATGGGGTGGTACGCCCGAAAAACTGAGCGTGTTCAAGAACTCAGTGGGGTAAACGCCATGTTGCTCCCCATGCACCACAGAATCGGTGCTGTAATATACGCGGTGTTGTGCGGGCGAACCATCGTGCTTTGTGAATGCATATTTATCATTGATGAGTTTATTGAATGCATCCACATCTTCGTTCAAAGGTGTAAGAATTGC
>Ga0116231_10003503_pt1 | contig 32551 bp, 32 predicted proteins | sample S1TSphgellanicum_2_FD_89695 | JGI IMG/M metagenome (GOLD analysis project Ga0116231, IMG submission 89695) | Host-associated microbial communities from peat moss isolated from Minnesota, USA - S1T2_Fd - Sphagnum magellanicum MG | ecosystem: Host-associated > Plants > Peat moss > Unclassified... | reverse complement strand
GACAAATCCAGTCAGCAATTAGTACTTGTCTGAAAATCAAACTGGTGAGACAAACAGCATATTACATGGAAAGAACAGCAGAAAAGGCAATGGAACTCACCTTGGGTCTTTGATCTTGCTGTCCGGAAGAGTGCAGCATATGATGTGAGTTACAAGGTCCCTCCTAAAATAGTTCTCAAATATGCCCCCATAGCGCAGCATCAGATGGCGCAGTTCCTGGATAAGACAGTGGAGTTCATGAGTGCCTTGAGATCATCCGGGTAGATTGCTAAAGGAGAAGTTGGATTTACCAGTTCAGGTTGGTGTTGAAGAGAGTAGCAAACCTGATGCGAAGGTATAGTGAATCCATCCACCCAAATAGACACCCCTTTGAATAAATTTTTGGTGGAGTTGCTGTCTACAACTGCAAGGTGACCTTCTTTACTGTGCTGGGCTGCAGCTGCTGCTGTTGCACCACTGCAATTTCCATTCACCAGCACAGGACAATTCCAAACACATAAAAACACTGCACTTTCAGCTGACTAACTTACCATGCAATGAAACATTCCCAAGATTCCACAATCCTCTCTAACTACTTTTTCAGGAACAGTATTTCAGGAGTGTAGCCCTGAGAAAACTGAGACTACAGACCATAATTCAATGAGGTTCCAAGCAAACGAACACCTCCAACACAAAACCATGAACAATGTTCTTCTAACTCTTTCTGAATCTCTTAACTTTTTAAGGTTGTTTCATTGACCAGAAGCAAATTTTACATCTTGAATGCAGTCTTAATTCCAGAAGTTGTTGCTTTGAGAATGAATTACTGGGTATCTCTTCACCCTTTGAAATTTTTTGCAGGAATCTCAGGGGTTACCAATGGTTTACCTTAGAAGCTTGTTGGCAGAATCTGAATCATATTGCACATGTAGCTTCCGCCTTTTCTCTGCCATATACCTGTCATGCCCAACAGCAAACACACAGAACCAATTGAATAGTATAGAAACACAGGTTGTCTGAATCCACATTAAAAAATTCTCTGACACCATTAGCAAGAAGAATGCATAGAGAAGAGACAAAAGGATTTAAACCTGCCAAAATCACTGATGCTTCCAGGGTCCTTCTCTCTGATGCTGCTGATCTTTGCAGCACTGAAAGATTTTGCCCCCCAAGCCATACCAGATGCTGCCGCTACCTCTAATTCCTTCCTCTTCTTCCTTGCAGCTGATGACCTCTCATTGTCATCCTCCTCCATCCTTGGTTTGATCTCTATCCCTTCTTCATTTGCCATATCCCTGTCCCTCTGTCCCTCCTCCACCTCGGAACCAAAAAGAGCACCGTCCTCATATATATTCCACGGACCTAAGCCATAAACCCTAAACCCAAATCCTGTTGCTGAGCATATCTGACAAGGTCCTTCAACAGAGAAGTGAACTGTCTTCTCTCTCTACCCCTTCTTCGCTTGCCATATACATCTCCCTCTGTCCCTCCTCCTCCACCTCGGAACCCAAAGGGGCAGCGTCCTCATAAACGCTCCACCGGCCAAAGCCCTAAAACCTAATCCTGTTGCCGAGCATTTCTAACGAGCTCCTTCGAAAGAGAATTGAAAGGTGGAACTCTCGCGCTTGCCATATCCCTGTACCTCTGTCCCTTCTCCTCCACATCGGAATCCAAAGGAGCAACCGTCCTCATAAACGCTCCACTGACCTACGCCGTAAACCCTAATCCTGTTGCTGAACTTATGTAACGAGCTCCTTCACAAGAGAGTGAAGAGCGATCCCTCATCAAGAATCTCTCCTGAAATTCTTCATTTGCCTGCAGCAGATCACCAGCCAATTCTTACCAGTGCGTCATGGGTTTATCACGACAGCCATGAATTTTGAGAAACTGGAGGAATCTGTACACCAAAAGCCATTGATCAGGTGTGTGAGCTTTTGCTCCGTGAGTGAAGGGACACAGTACCATCATGTTCAACCTTTGTCTCCCTCAGTCCTCCTCAGTTGGGGAAGGAAAATCGCCAACCTCGTAAGCACAGACTTGATGCTGAAGACTTGAGATAGATCTGCTGCCACCTCCAGTAGTGCTCTCTTTGGTTTCTCTATCCCCTCTCTCTCTCTCTTTCTCTCTCTCTCACAGAAATTGGTACAACTGCTTGGGGGTGCTGGTTTTTTCACTGGCAAAATTTCGCCAAAAAGAGAAATAAAAAATAAGAATATGAAGTGAATTTGAAGGGCTTCAATCGCCAGAAGTGAGAAATCAAAAATGAAAAATCCCCCGATTTTTTAATATTTGGGTTTGATTGTATAGCCATAAACACGAGAAGGATTTATTAAGCATTTGTACTTAACCCTAAAAACTATGTGTGGGGTGAAAGGAGGTACAACAAGTATCATTAGGATGAAGACCTAATGAGGAGCGGATCAAAAGCCATTGAATGCAGAAGAAAACGACAAAAAGATGTGTTGGTTGATGATTTTGGTTTCTTGTTTTGTGAATGAGGGTGTTGTTGTGTTTGTTGTCTGTTGCATGTTTGCTTAGCTCAGAAGTTTTGTGGTGAACACTTATTTTGTGGAGGTCTAGAATGGTGGAGTTGATGGGTTTTTGTTTGATGCTTTTCATTTTTTTGGGAATGGCGGGCTTAGCAAAGGTGTTGGAGGTTGGACTTTGTGGGAAAGAGGAGGACGCAACTACTTAAGAGGAAAGTTTTTCTAGAAGCTAAGTGCCTTTCTTTTGTTGTTCTTGAGTTGGTGTTTGTTTGCTATTGAATGAGGTAACACATTGGAGAGTGATAGTTTTTAATCTTTGTCAAGTTAATGGTTGATGGGAAGAATGCCCTTAACTATTGGTTTTAGTGGACTCTAACTTTAAGTATTTTTTCATTGCATTCTAGAGTTAGGATTACGAAGCAAATAAATTTATGTGCATGAATAAACAAATAGAGATGTTGGAGGTGATGAAACTCAATAGGGAACAATGATGGCTGGTATTAGGGAAATCTTAGGGAAATCAGTTTGGGTTGCGAGGAATTTGTGGGAAGTGGTATTCAGGAAATTGAGACCCATGTGTTAGGGAGCTCGAGAGATATGGGTATTGCAATGTGTTAAGAGGAGATATTGTGAAATTTTTGTTGATGTGGGGCTTTGTTTCATTTTTGTCAAAGACTTGAGTGAATTGGTGGGAGAGATTCTATGCGGTTAAAGTGCTAAAATTGATTGTGTAAAATCAAGATGGCCTATTGAGAGGTTCTAGAATGATTTGATCCAAGCATCTCTACAAATTATGCATGCTTAGGATTTAGTCTTAGTAGGTAGTTCATATTCATAATCTAAACAATATCAGCGCATTCTATGAAAAGTAGGGCATAGCAAAGGTTTAGGTTGTAAAAATAGATGGTAGGCTTTAAGAAACAAAACTGTAACTAATTAAATCAATTATCTGTTGTAAACAATTGTCAATTACATGTATGGATCTCTAGAAGTTTTAGGTATGCTAAATTTTTTGTCACATCTGTATAGGAGAAGGTCCCGCTATGGGGGCCTTCCAGATTAGAAATCTTCAACGCCGATAGGTTGAAAAATCTAGAAACCCCCATAGGGAGACCTTCCCCTGCATAAAGCAATGGTATTTTTAAAATGTTTTGTGAATCGACTAATCGTAAAATTGGATCTTTTGAAATTCAAAAGGCCCAATAGAGGTTGTACTAGGCCTTTGAAATTTTGAAAGATCCAATAAAACGTAAGTAAATCTCAAGTAAGTTTAAGGTAAATGAAAAAAAATCAAACAAAACATATTCAGGCTAAGGAACGATTTGAAAATACAAAGGAAAAAAAGTGTCAATGTTTTATGAACTTTTGAACATACCAACTAATATAAATACTTGTACAAATATTTATTGAATCTTTTGAAAACAATTCATACCATCCACGTATTGGTACTTAATACTTATTAGATCTTTTTTTGAACTTTCATACTAACTTGGTTTTAAGGTCTGTGGTTGATTTTTAGATGGTATGTGGGAAGAATATATTATATCCTACAATTCATTGAACCTAAATAAATGCCCCTAGCCCAGTTTATAATGGGGGTATTAGCCCATGCCAAAAATGGTGATGACTAGTTTTGGAAATAGAAATTTCATGTAGCCCATGGGAAGGTTTAGCATGCATTCAAAGTGCTTTGAATTTTTTTCTTTTAAGTTTTGGGTGGGGAAAGGGGAGGGGGTTTTTTTTTCAATTTTTCTTGTTCCCAACATGTTCCTTTCAAATTCTCATCAGGTTCCCAACGTGTTCCCCAAAGGTGTTCCCAATAGCACCTCGCTTTAATCCCATATGGTTTGCCCAAAGTCCTTCCCTTTTCACCTATATATAGGTGGGCCAAAGGGGGAGGCACTCCATTTTTCCATAAAGTCTTCTATTTTGGGAATCTCCATAGGTTCAACCTTTTTTTTTGTGATGGGCCAATCAAATTGGCCCATTGCAAAAAAACAAAAATTGGATTTATAAGGCACCCCCAACTAATTAATATGAAATAAAAATAAATTCAGTACCCCAAATTTCTACCCCTACCATTAACCCGAGCCAAAAACAATGACAAACTATTTTGGAAATAGAAATTTCATGCAACCAGTAGGAGGTTCAACATGTGTTCATGATTGGCCTTTTTTTTTCCTTTCAAAGCAAGGTGGGTGCAGTTATTTTTTATTTTTCTTCCTTGTTCTTGATGTGTTCCCAACATGTTATCATCATGCTCCTTTGAGGTTTCCCAAGTTCCCAAGTTATTCCTTTAAAGCGTTTCCAATAGCACTTCAATTTTATTCCATATGGTTTGCCCAAAGTTCAATTATCATGTAGATAAATTGAAAAGGTCGGTTGTTGGGAAATACATTTGTTCTTATTTTGCAATTGGGGGTCCAAAGAAGTGCTTCCATTGAGTAGTGCTCCAAGTTCCAAAAAAATTGTTCATGGGCCACTAAATATTATTATTTCAAAAAATAATTAAAAAAATGTTACGATGGCATTCATTGACTAACTAATATGAATCGCATTATATTACACTATATCACCCATGAACATAGTCTTGGTACTAAATTGGTATGATTTATACCTACTCAACATTAGTATTATTTAATCAAGAACATGTACAAAATGGAAATAATTAAGACTCAAGTCACTTTAGATGCCAATGCATTGTCCAAAATTGTAGGGATCCATTTCAAGCAAATTAAATCCTTGAGTTGCATTCTTCTTCATAATAAGAAAAAATATTGTTTAAGGTAGGCTTACAACATGTGTGTTTGAAGTGTAATTTGAAGGCATGTCAAATTTAAGGCTTGCTTTAGACTAGAAGTTGGTGCCAAAAACTTTTGGGGCCAATAATAAGAAATGTGATCATTTTTTGGTTCATTGTTTGGTGCCAAGGTATTAATTAAATATTATTTGTTTGGGGACCAATGAGCATGTGTAAAGGCATTAAGGTCATAAACTAGACACCAAGTCTTCAACCATTCATATGTTTTCCTTTTTTTTTTTTTTTTTTGGTATCATATTTCTCCCTCCTCTTTTTTTTTTTTTTTAAGTAAAACCTTAAAAGTTAGACCACTGTGGATGAATATAAACACATTATTTGTATATCTCTTGTGTTTTTCATAGCCATGTCCCAAAAAATAAAAACTCCCTCCATCATACACACCTTTACATTGGCACCTTTATAAGGATGGTGGAGAATTCACATACCTCACAAACAATATGCAAATGTTAAATGTATGCATCACAAAATTCTTTAGTGATGCATATCATTAACATTGGCATATTGTTTGTGTTAAGTGTGTAAAAAGCAACCCATTATTTGATTGTTATTTGTTATGTGGGGATGTAAACCTCAACTTTCCTACTAATTGGAAGCACTTTGAACATCCTTTTGCAGGCCTTACATTCCTCATTTTAAAACTAAAATGTGTCTATGACTTATAATCATTTTTTGTATTCTTGTGTTTGAGGATTCAAAAAATCACCAAGATGGTTTGAAACCCATTCTAGTGGAATTGTTTTGCTTTTGAAATGGAAACCAAAAATTTGTGCCCTATAAAACATGTTGACCATCAGTGCCTCACTTTACCAATGGTTTCAATAAATGTAAAAAGAAACTAGGTGTGTTAAATTACTTTGTTATTGTCTAGAAGCTAAAAAAAATTGTTCCACATTTTTGAATTTACAAATGGTATGAATTAGAATCTAATGCATATAAACATCCATATTTGTGTTTGGAAGGACACGATATGCTCATATTATATCATAACAATAGTTTGAAATTAACTCTCTTAGTTTAAAAGCCAAAAGGAACTACATGCATAACATTGCCTTAAGTGCCTCCTTAAAGACCAACCATATTTAACCTTCTTGGATATCAATTTGCTAGAGTGAACCAAAAAATTGTCTATTATAACATTTTGCAAATTTTTGGGTGGAAAAAACTCCATTAAGGAAAAAAATTGAATTAAATATAAATTAAATATGAGTTAAAAATATGTTTAAACATCACAAATACTACGTCAATAATCCAAAAGATGAAATATGTGTCAATATTTATGAATGGTAATTAAAAAATATTGTATGCAAATTTCCATTTGTTCAAAATTGCATATGGTATTTATACACATGATATTTTCAAAAACAAACTTGTGTATGGATCAAGGCATTGATAAGTAGCACATATGTGAATACATGCAATAATATTTAAATGGGTCAAAAAAAACCTTTGAAAGTAATTTTACACTAGCTAAAATTATTACAATTACAATAATATTCAAATTGCAAATCTTGTAATTATCCCTTATGCTTTTGGTCACAAATATTAATAGCCCCCTCTATAAATATCCCTAGACATGCGATTGAATTCCAAAAATCAATGTGAAAGCATTACAATTTCAAAATGAATTTTTAAAATAACAAAAATAACAACAATTTAATTTTTTGAAAAGGAAAGTTTATTGTATGGGAAAGTTTCAAGTCATTTTACTTTTAAAATTCCTCATTTGATGGTTGCTTATTTTTTCATTTTTATTTTGGTAATATTATGACATACTTTTTGAATCCACATTATTCTTTTTTTTTGCACAATAAATGCAATGTCATCATTTTAAGAATTCGTTATGAATCCATTGTTTTCTTAAAATTCATCCATAATTTTTAATATGATTCCCACTAAAGTATATTACAAGATGGGTTGTTAAAAAGTTGATAATATTAATGTTAAACATGGCTTTACATTTTAAGTTCATGTACAATCCAGAAATCTACAATTCAAACACCAAACTATCCACCTACCTATGTTTTCACCCAAATATTTTCGTAGTTGTATTGGCCCCAATAGAGGTGTATACAACACACTAAGATGTGTGAATTGAATAGAGTCCAAAAAAATCTTAATGTTTTTGAATTTTTTTTTTAGGGTTGTGACATTGACTTGCCCTTTTATGTTCAAGATTATTCAAGGTATAAATGCTTTATAAAGTTTTTTAATGAACTTTTTAATGATTTAATGACCAATTTGTTGACTTTGTTGTATGATATTTCCTTGACTCCCCAATGAATATTGTGGAATACATGCAAAAGATAATAAGTAATACCATGTGTCTAAGGTCTTTAATTATGAATGTAACTTTCCCCCAATTAATGACAATATAAAGTACAAGTTATGTGGACCTTATATTAACATTTCTTATTTCCAAATTGTGGCTTCCATTTTGTAATGAACCCATGGGAATTCCAAAATATAAAGACCACCAAATACATTATCATTTTTAGTAACAAATTGAGACCTTCCTACCCTCCTTTTAACATAACAATCTAAACAACTAACTTTTGTGAAGTAATCTTAATCACATCACAAATAATTTTGAAAAATGGTTTTACATTATTTTAATAATGTTAATTGACCCTACCCACATTGTAATGAAGAACCACAAGCTAAAGCTTAATATTCAATTAACAACAATTGATTTTTGTTGCAACCCTATTTTGAGGGAATGTGAAGATGAAATTCACACTCCCAAAATTGGGACTTGGGAGTCCTCCGGGACTTCCAAAACTTCATAGTTCAATTGCAAGGGTCAAAACACTTTGCATTGGGGTGTTATTTATATCATTGAAAAGCTATCGAAGTGTACATGTCGAAAATGGCCTCGCATGGGCCATTTGGACATTTGCAGTACAAGTTATGGCAAAAAGAAGGATCGGGAATCAAATTGGCAAGTGGACTCCCAACCACTAAAAATTGGGAATTGACCCGACCCTGGTGTGTGTAGGTGGAGTGCGATACACCGTTGGAAAGCTCTTGAGGAGATCTACAAGTTTGCTTTAGACCCCATCCTAATCAGAAATTTAAGTAAAAAATTACGATCTTGCAAAGTCCGAGGAGTCCAAACTGGGACAACTTCGGGACTCCTCCTTGGGAGTCCCGGGACAAAAAGTCATTTGGATGTAGGTGTTGTGTAAAAACACATAATATATTATATGGGGGAAGGTGGTGGTTTCCCCCGAGTCCAGGCTGTGGTGAGTCATGTGAGTCCAGAATTGCCCATGGCTTGTCCTAGCACTAAAGATCCTCCAGAAATTGAACTAACCAACGTGTTGGTTAGTTTGATGCAAGTTTGAGTAAGTAATTAAAGCTTGTCACTCTTCCTAGTCCCATCCCGGAGCTTCAGCACGCCCCTCTACCCCTTCTAGTGCTGAGAGTTAGGAGCATGCCTCTAGTTCCTCACAATTCCGCTGTGTGAATAACTTAGACCCATGTTGGGTCTAACTAGGAACTTGGGAGCGCATCAATTTCCCTATTAGTGGGAAATGAATTGTGTTCCATGTTTTTAAATTTTGGACCAATTAAGAAATAATCCACATTTTTCATTGAACAATGTTAACTAGAAGTCATACTTAGTAACTTTGAAATCTCCCCATCTACTTCCCATTTCCATTTTTATTTTCCCAACTAACTTGGTTTGAAATTTGTGTATCCATATTAAAAAGTCAAGTTATTTTCCCATTTAAACTCCAAATCTTGAGATGAGAAGAAATTTGTTAAGAAGATTCATTGTTTATCTACATTATTTTCATTTATTACCAAAGATAAAAAATTATCATTAGCATATTTGGAAAGGATCTATTCGTTTTCCCCTCTAGGTTACATAACTCCTTGTAGTTCCCTTATGTTCATAATTTGATTTATTATAATGTTTAATACTTCTCCCATTTGTAGGAAAAAGTAAAGAACAAGTGGACATGATCCCTATTTGATGTTCTTCAACTTGGTCAATGAAATATGTGTTGATTTTCCAACATGATTTACTGGGTAATGAACTGCATAGTTTTATTTCCATAAAATGAAATGATGATTTGACATAGCATCATTAGTGTGTATGATATATTTGTTAAGCTTGAAAATGTTTTTCAAATCCCAAATAATGACTGAATACATTAATTATCACAATTCTTGATTTGAAGTTGTGACAAATGCATGAAGGAACATGAAATTAGATCAAAATTGAAGTTGAAGGTTTGGCTTTTAATTACATGGGAATGAACCATGGGACCTTAATTAAAATTCTAGAATCTTAATCAAGGGTAATCACCTTTCTTTTAAGTAGGGGAAATTGTCGTAATCTTAATGTAGGTGTGCGACAAATTCCCAAATAGGACAACAAAATGTCCATTTCAAGATGAAGGAAATTTGATGCTTCTAAGCAAAAATATGGGTATAAGATAAAAGCCAAGACATGAAAAGAAGGAAATGTAAGTCAAAATAGGTCCTAAGTCTTTGCAAAAAATGTGCAAATAAAAAAACTTATCCAAATTACACCTTCTTTACACTATTGGAAAGGTTTCTGAATGTGGATGTTGAAATTGGGTTCACATTCTTCATTTGAAGATCTAAAGTTGTGCAAGTTATGACCAAAAATAAAATAAAATTGGCAATTTGGCTTTTGACAATTAAAACACAATATTTAATATTCAAATAACCTATGATTGGAGCACATGATATGGAGTTGAAAATATTTCATGGAGGGCTATAGCTTTTCAATCTATAACTCTTCCATCAAAGCTTTTATGTGGGAGTTATAAACTTGTAATGTCATGATCCTCTTAATTCAATTTTTTTCAAAACTCCCATTTGAAAATCCTAAGAATTTTAGCCATTTCAATGTAGTTCCCATTGCCAATCATATAATATATTCTAAAGGAGGAAGTGATGATTCCTTTCAAGTCTGGGTTGTGTGACTTCATGGTGAATTTGAAACAAGTTTGTGATGCAATTTGATTATAAATGCACAAACTTCCATGTTATTTTGGTTTGTGCATTTTCACATGTCTATGAATTAAACTTGAAGAGCTCCTCCTACTTGCATTTTAGAGTTCTTGCACATCCTTGTTTTAGTGTGAAGAACTAGGGAGTGTGTTCAAGGTTTTCAAATTTTAATAATGTATTATATTAAAAGTTTACTTCAATACCTTATTGCAGACCTTTGGAGGTGTGTGTCAACACTTTATGTAAGTGAACTAAGGAATAATTTGGTCCTTTCCTATCATTATCCCATAATAATTTCAAGTTGTTAAGGAACAAATAGGTTTTTTCACATTTAAGGCAATTTCCAAGCCTCCCATGTCACTTTTTCACTTCTTGAAATAATATTTCCACACATGGTCGACATACTTGTTTGTTTGAATTTCAACCACTCATAATCCATTTGTAATTTTTGGTAATTTCATCATCAAGAAATCATGAAGTTTACACCTTTCAACAACTTCATTGGGAACATAGACATTAAGAATGCCTATTTCCCCTCTTTGGTAAAACTCTAGTTTCATCCAATAAAATTTATTACCAAAAGTTAATTTTGTAATGCTCCACAAAATTAGTCCATTTGTTATCAAGTAGAATGCAAGCCCCTCCTCACCTTACCCCATGCTCATTCAATTAATTTTTATAGCTAGTGAACAATTCAATTATGGAAATACAAGCTCCCTTCCAATCCCATCTTCCCATATTACTTGAAGCTTTTTCTCTTACAAGTTTGTGTTTTAATTAAAAAGACATTACATTAACATTCAGTGTTACCCCTTGAATGTAAAGCCAAAGTTTTTAAGTGTTCGCCTCAAAGTGTAATCCCTTCACATTATATGAAATGTGCGGCTTCATGGTTCAACACAAGTATGGGAAAAAGATTTCATCATGGTCCTCTTACATTGTCTTTTTTATGTATACATTCTAAACCCCCATAAATCATAAACAAATTGTTCAAGGATGTTGGTTTCTCTACTTGTGGGAATAATTGTTCTTTAACCTTTTGTAATTAGTTTCACTTTACACATATTGTTTTCCTTTCCCACATATGTTATGGATGAATCTTTTTTTCTAGCTAGACCTTCATCCACATCTTTTTGAATGTCAACATTTCAATGCCTTTTGCCCTTTTAATCTTTAAGGGCTTGACCTTTGTTGGATGGTTGGTTAGTAGGCATGAATGTTTTTTTACAAATATCCTTCATATGTATTGGTGATTGATTTTGTTGTGAATTAGTATACAACATAGGTTCTACATTTAGGACTAATGATTTGATTCCCTCATGATTAGTCCTTTTGGAATTATTATTTGCATTTATATGCATATCTATAAAAGGTTAAAGGTTTTGGGTTTAAACTCTTGAAGAAGGTTTAAATAAAAACGGTTGATTGAATATCCATTTCCTTCATTTGCTTGTTTTGGGAACTTCATGGTGTGCTTGTAAAGGTGGGTTACATTCAAAGGATATAGGAGCCCAAGATGACTTTGACCCTTGAAGCCCATTCATTGAATTTTTGCCCAATTTTTCAATTATTCTTTTGATGCCAAGGATTTCTTTTGTGACCACTCCATTTTGATTACCTAAATTGGTTGAACATATGTTTTTGGAGTTGCTAGATTTTTTGCATTCTAAATAAGTCATTTTAAATATTCATTTTAATTTGTAAAACTAACGGAACCACCATCTCTATTTCTAGGATTGTCATCATTAAGCCATGAACCGAATTTAAAACATTTTAACCATGCATTTGTTGATTGGATGTTGATTGTGGAATTAACAAACAACATAAAAGGGGTTGCCTAATATATGATAAACCTTTTTTGTATAAATGTTATAGTTTTAATTATGTTTGTGGACTATTATGAAATTTTCATTATCCATTATTGGTCTTTTAATTTGAAAGCCAATTTTGTCACAAGCGTGAAAAAAACTAAACAACAAAATTTCCAAACCATATGAACAAAAGAAGACCTAATTATAAATCCACAACATAGAATAAGAATTTTTTTAAAAAAAATGATGTGAATGCAAAAGGATTTTATTCCAAAAAAATTTTAAATAGTACAAAATTATGACAAAGTTACATACCTAAAATTGGTGTTAAATAGGCTAAAGATAATGTAGGATTCTACTTTTATTTATACCCATTGGACACTTAGTTCAAAACATTTTATAAAAAAACTCCAACTTATATGTGGCCCATGTTTATCCATGTGTGACCCATGTGCACTCATGTGTGGCCCATGTCCATCCATGTGAGAATTAATAATGAATAATGAGTTAATTAATAATGAATGAGAATTGAATTGAGATTTAATTATGAGTTAACCAATTAATAATGATTTAATTAAAAATGAATTGACAATGAACTAAAGGATAACTATAAGTGAATTAAAAATTAACTGGAAGCTAACTGAAAGTTAATTAAAATTGTAATAGAGTTAATTAAAAATGAACTAGTGGTAACCCTGTGCATAATGCACAGGTGTGTTATTTCAAGTTAATTCCCAAAGCGTTCCGGAGAGGGAGGAAAGGTCGGTTAAACAACGCTTTTGGCACATGGATTTTGGAATTCGTTGTGTAGTAGTAATTTGTCGATTAAGATGTCAGTCGATGTTCCGGATCCCGACACGTGCTTAGTTAGTCACCCCGGGTACCCGTATTTTTCCTTCTACCTAATAATGATTCTACAGGAAAAGCCGCAGTTTGGGACCTGGAAATTTACCAAAAGGTTGAGCCGTAGTCAGTTTTAATTGGGACCTGGGAAATTTACCAAAAGGATAAGCCGCAGTTAGTTTTAATTGGCACCTGGAAATGTACCAAAAGGAAAAGCCGCAATCGGTTTTAATTGGCACCTAGAAATTTTACCAAAAGGGTGCACTTTTGGGCAATTTCACAGCAGTTACTGGAATCATTGTCACATACAGACATATTAACAGACTTGCTGAATTAATATATAAGATTGAAACTAAATTAAAAGTTAGGTACAAGGTAATTACAAGTCATGGAAAAACATTTGTATGAATGAACTCCATAGTGTTAACATCTATGACATATTCCATGAGGTGCATGCCTTAAATTAAAAGCTCCTTGTGCTTCTACAAATATGCCTTTAGAAGAACATTGGCTTTGATAGGTATGTTTTCTTGTATTAAATGTCCAAGGCTATTGTTTAATGTACATTGTATTAGGACTTGTTCATAGTTGACATTAGCATGTGTTAGAACATCTCCCAAGTTCATAAGGCACATTTCATGATCTATCTTTTTGAAATATCACTTGCAATGCAAAATATGGAATTCCTTTTCATTTTTTTTGTATTATCAAACCCAAACATAATGCCATTTTGGTCAACAATTATAATCTCAATGGACTTATATTATAAGGGAAACACTCATAAAGTGATTCACAAAGGTAACATTAGCTTCTTAAGGGCATCAAGGTTGAAGGTTAGAATCCACATGAAGAATAACGTTATGCACCATTTGGACTTGAAGCGTGTCAACATGAGTATGTGTTTAGTGGCTTTCATGCTAAGAAAGGACAGGTAGTTGAAACCTATTCTTACATTTAATAAAAAAATTCATGCTTCCTTAAATAATTGTTTGGTTGAGGAAATCAATCCAATTTAAAATATGAAATCCGCATAACTTGTTTTCAAGAAATCTAACAATGACAATATGTTATGTGTTTTAAGTAATTTCATTTTTTACCACAAGTGTTTATAATACTTTGTTTTGAAATAGAAATGTGGTCAAAAGGAATAAACCTTTGCAATTTTTACATCAACCTTCAAACAACATTTCTACTAGTTGGGATTTGAATGGATGGATTTTACCGAGTCTTATTAGTCTTACATTTAAAGTTTTCAACAAATGTGATGTTTTTTGCATAGTTCCATCTTCATTCTAAGGTTAATTTTGCAAGATAAGAGTTAGCATTGGTGGGGGTGGTGGGACATTTAATGCACCTTGGAGATTTTTTTTATATGATTGATACACCATCTATAATAGGTTAGTAAAAATTCTTCTAAAGAAGATAAACACACTTAATACTAGGACCTAAGTCATTAAAAATATTTTAAATAAATCATAGACAAATTTTCTTGAAATAAGAAACTCTAACACATAAGGTATTTTGATGATCAATGAAACTCTAATATTAGGACTCATCCAACAATGGGATCACTAAGTTAAGTGATTAAAAACTCCACTTGCTTATGGAACACTATGATAGAAATGTTAGACAATAAACAATGATTAAAATTAATAATTTAACAATTGATCTTGAGGCTAACCATTTTAAAAACATGCATTGGCGTTCTCATCATTGCTACCCCTCTAGCATGAATCAATGCCATTTAGATTTTGAAGAATGTAACCTTTAGGAATTATAATTAAAATGGCCATGGTGAGAAAAGAAATGCATAGGGATTTCGATTTCATGTGATTTAACCATGAAAAGGAATCCAAGTTTATGGGCAAGAATTTTGAATATATATTTTGCAATAATTTTTTTGACATAATGGAAAAGATTAGTCGTTTCATTTATTAAAGAAAATCATTATGGTTTTTGCCTTGGGCTTTACCCCAAGCATGGGATTCCAATCGAGAAAAAGTATGAAACCTTCAAAATATATTTATTAGAAGACAAAAATTCACATATGTGTATGTTTAAGAATATGAAACATCATAATTGTGATTTATAATTTATTCACATGCATCTTCTGGTAATAATTACATTAAAATTTCAACATTTTACAATTGTGAGTGAACTTTTGAATGCAATTTTTCATTATAAAACTTGAACCACATTTATTGATTCAATTTGTCTATTGTTAATCCAATTATAGGATGCAATCGACACATAAGGACAAACGCCCACATGGTGTTCAATAGAAAATGGGCACATCACATTGGTTTTGATAACATTGTTTGTACTTTGATCTTGTCAACATTAAACACATGCATTTCAATTATTACATCAAATAAAACCTACATAATGGAACTTTCAATTTATCACAATTCAAAAACACCTTGCCTTGGGGTCCTTCAATTTGATAAAACACTTTGTCCTAGGGCTTTACCCTACATTGAACTACCTAACCTTTTGCTTCCACCCACTTACATGGACATGAAAAGTGAATCCATGATTTAATGATTAGTAATTCACATTTCTTGGGTTGTTTTAGGTTTTAATTCTTAAGTCGAGGATGAGGGCTACTACTTAATCCCTAACCTTTTTGATTGCCATTAGATTATGGCGATCGAAACCTTTTCAGTCACCATCAGATTACGGTAATCAAAATCAATGGTTATTTGATGATGTTGACAAAGTTTGATCACCATTAAATTGTTAATTTTGATTTTGGTTGTTGTCAATGGATCAAGACCCTTTTTTTTATTGCCATTTGGAAACCATTATATGACAACTGAAATTTTCTATTTGATGGCAACTTATTTCCCAAGGGGACTTGAAGCTATATGAGTTTTTAAATACAAGTTTTGGGTTCATTTTTTAGCACCTTTTTACCCATTTGAGTTTTGTGTTTCTGGTTGCACACATACAACCATTGTGTGGAACCCTTGGTTAGTTGAGGTGGTTAAGTATTTGGTTAGGGATGATTTTTTTCACATTTTGCAATTTTTTTAAAAACACATTAAACCTTGACCTTTCGAAATTCTAATCATTTATATCAATTAATGCTTGGAAAGCCTTTGAGTTTTTTAGGCATTCCAAATTTCAATGATGTCATCCAACCAATAATCAAGAGAATAACCATCCAAGGGACAATTTGACCATAATCCCCCAAACCCTTTATCTGACACCACATTTGGTAATCTTTTTCCACAAACATTTGAACAACCCACCTTCAATCATGCACAAATGATGAGCTATAAAAATGTCCAATGAGGAAAACATTTTGATGATGCAATCCCAAAAGCATTAAAGGCTTGAAATAATGACCTTACAACAAATTGTCATGAAATCTTTCAAGGAACACACAATGGCGTACATAAATAATGTTCTTTTGAACAAGCAAAAAACTTTTTTTGACAAGTATAAACATGTCATGGAGAATAAGTTTTTGGTGGAACTAGATGGTTCCTCGCAATATAATGAACTTTGAAATTTTAAAAGGTTTTCAAAGTGGTTTCAATGTAAGGTTTCAATGCAATTACAAATTTGTTGTAATGGTGTGAAGTCTTTTATTCACAAAAGGATAATGCACAATAGACCATAGAAGTGGTGAATTTGTGGGATGAAATTTCATGGAGGGCCAAATTCACAAAGAATTTTTCACAAAAAAAGTTGAACCTAACACCATGGATGGAAGAAGGTGCTTGAAACCTTTTCACTAAAATTACAAGCTATGGTGTCCTATGGATTCCGAGCATGGCAAATGTGTTCCTTTTGTTGGGTGGAGATATTCAAGGTGGTTATGGTGTGGTGCATAAGATGTGGATCGAAAGGTTTAATCATATCCGAAACACCATTGAGTTGACAAGGAATACACCCAAAACATATGATAAATGGGAAACATGTAAGCAACGTTCAATGGAAGCTTTGGTCTACTTGTGTGAACATCTAAGTGTCATAAAATTCTTCGCCATCCATGTAGAGACCATGAAAGTTTACACATTGTGATGGAATGGGGGAACTCTTTGAGAAATGTTGGATTAAAACATGAAATACTCCCCCATTATGGACAATCAATCCTTATTATAGCAAAGGGGGCTAAATATGGAAAGTGAACACAACTTGTTGCCTATAAGCAAAATTGTGTGAAGTTAGCATGGGCATTCATAAACATTATGAATGTAATACACCATTTTAGAATTTTGCACAATGACTTGTCCAAAGACAACATTATGTTACATTTTCTATTAGACAAACTAGATGTTGTGTACATAGTTGTTTGCAATTGGGGGAAAGTTGAGCGCTTATAAGAGGTGATGCCATCAATGCAAGGAAAATGTGTTGGTGGGTGGCCCCATAATTGTTTATTGTTTATAATGAATTGGAAACTACACATTCCCTTCGACCAATGGCCAAACAACATTAAACAATTTTGAGGTTTGAAGCATATTTGGTGGGCAAGTTGCCAATTGTCATATGGGGTGAAGTTTGGGATGCATAATAGTTGTGAACAATTCAACCAAGATGTCATTTGTGAGGTTGATCCATGACATGTATGAGCCAAATTTGGAGGCATGACAAATTGTTCAACACATCATGCACACATCGATGGAACCTCTATACAATTGGACTCCACTTGATGAATGTTATTGAAGTCAATCATAAATATAGTTGCTGCATATGAAATTTGGAATAATTTGCATGATCTTTAAAAATTGACATGTTTTGGACTTGTAGATTTTATAAATCCCAATGTTGTCAAAAAAGAATGTTGTCATGTGTAATCATATTTAAATGTTGTGAATCTTCTTTACACATTTGAAATTTGTGGATTTATATTTTAGAATGATGAATATTTCTTGTAAATATAAGATACAATGATCATTTACACAAATATTGCCCATCCATTATCTATATTTTCTCAATTTTATGGGTGATTAAACTTTCCATTGACATTGTGTTTCAATAAATGCTCTCAAAATAATTGATAGACATCAAGTAATGAAAAATAATCAATAGAAATTCATTTGAAACAATATTTTTTAATGCAAATACAACCCATTCATTATTTAGACTTTTGTTTTGGTTTTCATTTCCTTTTTTCCAATTGTGAGGAGTTATATTGTACCCAAATTATATCATATCTTTTTTTTTGTTGAATATTTTTTGAAAATTAAAAAAATCTTTTATTTTTTCCATCTTTTTGAACCAAAAACGAACTTAAAACAACCAAAAAAATTGGGCAATAACATTTGGACACCATTGTCGCCAAAGGAGTTGTTGTGCGACAATTGATAATGTTGGTGACCAAAAAAAATGGTGAGTGAAAATGCCAATTAGCAACCGAAAATTCAATGATGCAAAATGTGACAATTGAGAGTTGTGATGAAAAATGTGACAACCAAAAAACATATCACTCGCCGCAAGTTTTAGGATGACTGAAACAACTCCTAATGGGTATCTTATGGGTATCACAAAGAAACAAAAAGAAAAAAAAGACAATTACTCTGTGTCGCCTTATTTCGCCTTATTTTAAATTCGCATTAGTTATATTTTTAAAAAAGTCCAAATAAGGCGAATTAAAGTCGGGGGGTATAATAGCAACACGCCGTAGCAGTAGGTGAAAATTTTCCAAAAAGCGAATGTGACCGTTGGGGTGCCACCTGACCGAATGGATTCCAGGTTCGAATTCCTTCCACTGCAGCAAACTCTACCCCCCCTCTCTCTTCTCTCTCCTTGCGTCCTGTTTCTCTCCTCACCATCGCTGAGCACTCCTCTCGGCTTTCGCACAAGAAAAAGCAAGCAAGCAAGTAAGCAAGTGGACTGAATTGATGCTGTAGTAGGAGAAAGAGAATCTTTGCACGCAGCAGCGGAAGAGGAAGAAGAAAAAAACAGAAAAGTAACTATTTCTGATCGCTTGTTATTTGTCGGATCAGTTGAGAGAACTGCCGTGTCGGGGAGTTTTGAACGTCGTTTGCAATGTGGAGGATTTGAGGATGCTGCTTCCAAATCAAGCGGTTGCTGGCGACTGACTGATTGACTCACAGATAGAGAGTGAAGAGGCTCACTTGTTGAGGAAGAAGAAGAAGAAGAAGAAGGAGAAGAAGAAAAAGAAGCTGAAGAAGTAGAAGGAAGCTGGGGTTCGTTTTTGGAGGCTGTTTGAGCAGATGGAGGATGTTAAGGACTTTTGTCAGGTTGGTCACTGATGATGGCTCCGTATAGAAAAGAGTTTGAGCAATAAGAGTTTGAGCAATAAGTTTAAGCTGCGAGAGAGAGAGAGAGGCGGAAGGAGAAGGAAGATTATCTGTGAGTAATAGAATAGCAGCAGGTAGCCATGACTGTGGCGACAGAAAAGGCGGGGGGAGGTAACGGAGGAGGAGGAGGGCTTGCAATAGCAGCAGGTGCGAGGGCGAAGACTCGAGAAGAGAAAATTTATGTTACTGTACGAGTCAGACCTTTGAGTAATAAGGAACTAGCTCGTTCTGATACTTCAGACTGGGAATGCACAAACGATAACACGATATCTTCCAAGGTTCCAGTGCCGGAGCGGTCGCCATATCCTTCTTCCTACACTTTTGGTAAGGCCTTTCTGGCGCTTCTCTCTTTTTACCCTCCTACTGTTGGAGAATGCTATCTTTCTTTCTTTGTTGTAGGAAGTCACATGTGCGGCAACAGCTTTCCTATCTTATCGGTAGTCGAAGGATTTCCCCATGGCTTGCTTACTTGTTGATGTGCCGCTGCCCCGAGATCCAGATCGTGTTTTTGGACCTGATTGTCCCACTCAACGCGTGTATGAGGAAGGAGCCAAGGATGTTGCACTCTCGGTTCTCACTGGTCTCAACTGTAAGTGTATCGCTACCTCTCTGTCTGATCTTCCTTGGTCAGCTCGCTGCTCACTGCACACTACATGATGTCAGACAGCATTTTCTGTGTGACAGAAATTGCCTTGCATGGTAGCTAGACCCACAGAACGAGGACCAGAAAGCACTGACATGAAATGAGAATGCATGTAGCTACTATCTTTGCATATGGACAAACAAGCAGTGGAAAAACCTACACAATGCGAGGTGTCACAGAGAGTGCCATTTCTGACATCTATGAGTACATCCAGAAGGTATTATTGCACACCTCTCTTCTTATTTAGACTATCTCTTCCTCCCCCAAGATTTTGTTGTTCAGCAATCACACAGAGCTGGAAAGAGTTCTGTTTGCAAGCTCACAGTGCTCATTATGAGTAGAGCACTGATTTTTCCCCTGTACATGTCCAGAACCAGGACAGGAATTTTGTGCTCAAAGTTTCAGCACTGGAGATTTACAACGAGGTTGTGAAGGATTTGTTGACTTCAGATACAAACCCCCTTCGACTTCTTGATGACAAAGATGTAAGCTCTCTCTCTCTAATACTCTTGTACAAACTTCTTTTCTAAAACCCTGTGAAAATATGTTAATGAAGCTTAATATTTGACTTGATTCAACATCTGGACTACACATGTAGCAAATTCTGGGCAAGCACTAAGGGACAGGGAATGCAATGCAGAGAGGAACAATTGTGGAGAAGTTGAAAGAAGAGGTTGTTCAAAACAGTGGTCACCTGCAAGAGATCATCAAGATATGTGAAGGTAAATATTGTCTCTGCATACCTCCATCATAAATAGCACTACTTGTAGTTGATGTCAGTAAGCTTTTGATGGATCATCATCAGACTGGGTTGCATGCTATTAAACTCTGTACCCCAGCATGCTTCATTTTGGTCTCTTGGATATTTTGCAGCTCATAGACAGGTTGGTGAGACGCACTTAAACGACATGTCTTCAAGGTCCCACCAGATCATTCGATTGGTGAGACCAATCCTCCTGTCAGAATCTCTCTGTTTGCCTTTGTTCATTAAAATCTCCAAGTAAGCAAGTTAGACCCAGCACAGATTTGGAAATGCTAAGAGATGCTGATATGATGTTCGAGCTGAATTTTTGGGTTGAATTGGATGGCATTATTATGTCTGCAGACAGTGGAGAGCCAACCTCAAGGACTAGTATCTGAGACTCCAGCTACTTCATTGGTTGCAAGTTTGGTGGGTCACTTCTTTCTTCACAGTTCACAATGGTGCATTAAACATTGAGCTGTAGTACTATCCAGACAGTGACCGAAACATAGATTTAGGTCTATGCTCAAAATGTGCTGTTTGTTGCAGAATTTTGTGGATCTGGCAGGGAGTGAGAGAGCATCACAAACACATGCTGATGGGGCTAGGCTGAAGGAAGGAGCTCACATAAATCGCAGCCTTCTCACACTTAGCACATGTATTCGCAAACTCAGGTTTGAATCCTCAAATTCATTTAATGTACTTATGCTTGTGCTTGATGATGGCAGTTCATGCCTAGATCATGGGTTTGAAGCAACAGCAGTTCAAAGCATTATCAAGACTTATAATTTTGGAGCAATTGTTTGTGTGCAGTGCAGGAAGCAAGACAAAGGGTGGACACATCCCATACAGAGATTCAAAACTAACTCGAATCTTGCAGCACTCACTTGGGGGAAATGCAAGGACTGCCATTATTTGCACTATGAGTCCTGCTCATAGTCATGTTGAGCAATCCCGCAACACACTCTCTTTTGCTACCCGAGCCAAGGAGGTTACCAATACTGCTCACATTAACATGGTATGTTGAAGTGTCTGTAGTCCCATCTTGGAATGTTCAAATGCAATATGAGACTCATTTGAATTACCATTCATGGTATGAGAGTTACCAACAAAAGTCTTGCTGGCTACAGGTGGTATCAGATAAAGTGTTGGTGAAGCAGTTGCAGAAGGAGGTGGCGAGGCTTGAAGCTGAATTGAGGGTTCCTGAGGGCAACGAAGCTTGTTCATCAGATGCACTCCTGCATGCTAAAGACCTTCAAATCCAGCAGGTAGGATGGTTTTGCCCATGCTTGCACTCATGATCTAGAGCAAATGCTCTTACAAATGTCCTGTTACCCACCATCACATACTTCTATGTGTATACAGATGGAGGCTGAGCTGAAGGAGCTCCAGAAGCAGCGTGATGCTGCACAAGCTCGTCTTGATGAGGTCAGTAAGAAGCTGCAGGCTGAAGAGGAGAAGAAACATGCAGAGGAGATGGCTCAAATACAGGTACCATACAAAGTCCAAGGAACAGGAAGAAACAGTTGGGAGGGATAAATTCATGTTGACTATGTGTCTTGAAAGTTATGATCCATGAGGTTTCTTGTACCTTACCCTTTCTTTCTGGTTTGCAGATACATGGGACACCTGGAACCCAGACATGCCACACACATACTCCACTTTCAGCAAACCACAGGAGATGGTCAGATACTGGTGACTATCTCATTAGAAAGATGGAGGATCAAAATCTGCAGATGCCCCTGACCATCCAACCGAAGGGAACATCACTCCGCCAATCTTCTGCTGCTTCCCTCATGCTAGTGCAGGAGATACGTAAGCTGGAGAATCTGCAGGATGAGTTGGGAGAGGATGCTAACCGTGCACTTGAAGCCCTACAGAAGGAAGTGGAGTGTTTACGAATGGCTCAGGCAGGGATGAATCATGATGCAGCTTCCACCATAAAAAAGCTCCAGGAAGAGATACAGACCATGCATTGTTTGCGTGTTAACAAGGGGGATGGGTCAACCAAGGATTCAGAGGATGCAGCTATGATTCGTGCATCCCTCAATATGAACCCAGTAATGCTACGAGAGGAGCTCTCGCGACTTGGACAGAAAGACAAGACTGATGCAGATGCTGCTATAGCAACCCTGGAGGAGCAACTTGACAGTGTGCAGAAGTCTCTTGACAAGATGGTTCTTGACAACCATGTAAGTCACTCCTCTTGTAGCATCTGCTTCTAATCATAGTGGACATTTGTAAAAGCATGCATTGCTCCATTTATGTATCTGAATATTGGGTGTTTTACAACAGGGTGTGGACTCACCTAAGACCCCCATAAGGAGGAAGAAAGGTGTCCCATTGACCCCTCCGAGCAGCAATAGCAGGCAGTGTCCACTAGCTGACACTCGCTCCCCAGCAGGAGCCCGGAGAAGCTTAAGGTATGAGAACAATGAGAATACACCTCCACGAGTACTTCGAGAGAGCATCCCTTCAGCCCATGGTGGAGAGAATGTATCTCCTCATGTGAATGGACCCCAGAAAAGTGCAGCTTCACCAGCAAAATCTGGTGAGATTTCTTCAAGCCAGTGCTCTAAGGAGAGTCCTGGAGGAGCACACAAACGGTCAAATTCAGTAGACATCCGGAAGATGCAAAATATGTTCAAGACAGCTGCTGAGGAGAACATCAAGAGTATTCGTGCCTATGTCACAGAGCTCAAGGAGAGAGTGGCTAAGCTTCAATATCAGAAGCAGCTCCTTGTCTGCCAGGTACTGAAGTTGATATCTCCAGTGAGGCTGCCATTTGCAACCCGTAACTTGATAAGCAGTATCTAATTTCTTTATCGATCAAGTTTTCAAATGGTATTTAATATGTTTGGATTGTTGTGAACAGGTCCTGGAGCTGGAAGCAAATGACAGGGTAAATGATGAAAGTGAGGTAGGGGAAGATCCTGGTGTGAATGATTTAGTATTGCATCCTGGACAGTCCCCAGCCTGTTGGAAGACTCGATTTGAGCAGCAAAGAGCACATATTCTGGAGCTCTGGGACATATGCAATGTGTCTATTGTTCACAGGACACAATTCTTCCTTCTTTTCAAGGGAGATCTTGCTGATGCAATTTATATGGAAGTGGAACTTCGACGCTTGACATGGCTGCAGAAGCACTTGACCCCTGATTCACAATGTCCTCAAAACCATGCTAATGCTCCAGAGGAACACTTATTACCTGCTAGCCCTCTCACCACCAGGTATTCTTCTTCATCATGCCCATCATTCTGGATTTTTTTAGCAATGTCATCTGTTATGGTATTTATACTAGGTATAGTTCATGATATCTCTGAGGCTAATTGAAGCACCATCACTGTGATCTGCAGCTCTCGGAGTTTGAAACGAGAGCGGGAGCTTCTGGCAAGGCGGATGAGGGGACAGGTGACTGAAGAGGAGAGGGAGGAGCTATACATAAGATGGGGTGTACCAGTTGATTCGAAGCAGAGGAAGCTGCAGCTGATGCACAAAGTGTGGACAGATCCCCACAACCTCTCACACATTCAAGCCAGTGCTGCTGTAGTGGCAAAAGTAGTGGGCATTCTCAACCCTGGTTGTGCATCCAAAGAGATGTTTGCACTCAATTTTGCTCCTCCAGGGAACTCAGAGAGGCCTTTCATGTTTGGCTGGAATGGGCTTTCTGCTCTTCTCAATTTCTAGAAACTCACCACAGCAGCTTCTTTACTTGGAAACCACCACCACTATACCCCCACCACCAACAACAATTCCATGACAAGAGAGGGTCATCAATGCAACCCTCAACTGGATCACCCCAAGCCTTGCCCCTCCCTCTCTCCTTCCAAAGATTTCGCAGTTCTCATTTCCTATAGAACTCAAGACTTGCTCAAAGGGGAAGACAGAAGATCTTAGTGAAAAACAGCAGGAACCAATGCTGCTGCTTCTTAGTTCGTGGATTTCAAAGAAAAGATAAACCAGGTATGTTGTTCTTTGTATGACTAGTTTCCGTGAAATGAGTTTGTGTCATTTTATTTTTCTATGGTTATATATTCTTATTGCCTCTTGTTCTGTGCAATTCTTGTATTCCTTGAAATTTCAAAATGCAGACATTTTTTTCTCTCTTCTTCCATCCTCTGCTCTCTCAACTTTCACTGCAAACGGAATATAGCCAATCACTACTCTTGTTTCAAGCTCTCAGAGTTGAAAATTGTATGACATTTTAAATGAGAGCTGCAATGCAAGCAAATGTTACCACAAAATTTTACTTCTCAGAGTTTAAGACAAGAGACATGCTACGAATTTGTTAACATAAGTTTTTCCCATCAATTGACTTGGCATGTTACGGACAGGCTTCAACAATTCTATGAAACCATTTAGGCGCTTCCTGCTATGAGCTTTTAATACTCAATAGTGAAAATTGTGATTCGGAGCTTACAGGTTTGTTACATGGATATACTCTTTACAGGACATCCTCTGCCACAAGAAATGCACTAAGCCTATTGATTCCACAGTGAAATTGACAAAGGTAGTAATAATGTGATGAGCAAATTTCTTACAGTTTTAGCAAGTACTGAATTGTCAAAGATTTTCAATTCAAGAAAAACCATCAAATCCTCAATGAGATCTAGTTTACTTCTTGGGATGTTTAGAGTGTAGAGGCACTATTCAGAATAGGACTATGTCAGATCCCTTTAGGGTTTTGAAGTCTTTGTGATATACCAGCAAAACCCAATGTTGAATAAAATCCTGATTGTTCTTATTCATATATGATTAGATTTCATGTTAAGTCTCTATTTGGGCCCATGCTAAAATCATTGCAAAGTTCACTTCACATTTGTGGCCATCAACAGATCAAAACGCAAACTTCACAACCATTTATTGTTGAAGCACAAATGGTGAAAGATTTAATTTAATTGCCCACAAATCCTAATGGCCAATTAAAGGGATTTTCAAGGTTCCAATTGACCCTTACTATTGGAAACTAATAATGTGAACTAGGATTAGGTGTTACACTTTAAGTTTTATGTCAGATAAAAATTTAGTTGTAAAATATATGTCAATTGTCATCAAAAATTTGTCTGCACAATTATTGAGGTTGCCCAAGAACATTTGAGCCAAGACTAAATTTTTGGACCCCTGGCAGAAAACACAAGATGTGGGTGATGGTTCTTTGTTGGCTCTGCCTTGAGTGAAGAGAACTTTGCATCAGTACAGGATTTGTCAGGTAACATTTTGGATTGAACTTGGAATCTACCTGTACTCTCTAGGCAGCATTTTTTCATTCAGATACATTTTGCAGTCAAATCACCTTAAAATGCGTACATTGTTTCAACGTTTCTCAAAAACTTGCTTGATTGAACCTCTCATAAAGGGTAGAGCAATTCTGTGATGAGCTGCTTGTGAATCTTCAAAACAATGGACAATAATAAATAGTAGGACCAAAATTAATAAGCTTTGCAACTTCTGCAATACTCAGATGTGGTTGCTCGAAGAATTCAAGCACTTTACATTGTTGCACATCAATGGCAGGCCCATGCTCAAATCAATAACAAGATGCAGAATTATTAGATGAAGAATGGAGATCCTAGTTTGTGCATGAGGGAGGGGCTTTGAAAGAAAGCCCTGGTTTTGTATAGATGCATGCTGGAAGCAAAAAAGAATCAACCACTTGTCAAGAGCTTTGGTGACATTAACTCCAGAAAGACAAGAAATGCATATCAAATGCCCATCCTCATCTAGACTTCAAAAAACAACCATTTGGAGACTGCCAAAAGTGAGAGATAGGAACAACTCTCAGACTGAAGAGAGTTCTTGCAACATTCCCATTTCCCTCTCATTCCTCTTCCAGGTTTGAACTCACTAGAAGAAGATCCTAGTGTGCTCCACCCCAGGCTGCAGATGACTTTGCCACCAGCCTCTGCAACTTTTCTGTTAGCCATTTGGGCAATATTCCCTAAAGGATACAAGGTAGTAGAGGCTGAACTGGGTAGCTTACAGATTGCTGAGAAAGGATCATTTCTTTTTCTTCTCTTCATCAAATAGCTGGTTACTGAGCCAATCAAAGGGTTGGATGAGCCAGATGGCACCCATGAAAGCGGTCATGCCCCACAGGCCCCAAGCATACATGTCTGTATTTTGTGGCTTCAGGCCCTTGGGTATTACGTTGAAAGCCGAATCCAACTTCGGATTTTTCACCATTTTGCAAGAAGAGAATTCAAACTTGTAAGAAAGGAAAGGTCGGACCTGCTAGCAGCACCGTCGAGATCTTTCAACACTGCGCTTGTGGCATCAGCATTGCTTATGTCTCTTTCCAGTCAGATCAAACGACGAGCGAGCAGCATACCGCTTGGTGGTGGAACTTCCAAAGTAGCCTGCACAGTTTTCTCTGAAACGAGAGCGTCAGGTGTTACAATTTTAGAACTCGAGACTTTGATAGTCTTTCCCAAGAAGTTGAAGAAAAAAGTTCAAGAAACCGTTCATCACAAGAATAATGCTTGAACCAATAATCTGACAAACGCTGCTCTTACATTGCTAGCTTCACGATGAATATGAAAGCTCGAAAACACTGACAAAATTTGCAATTTGCAATACATCTTCAGAGGTTTCGACATCGAAAACCTGACGAGTAGACGAACAAAAGCAATCGGAAACCTCTTAACAAAACGGTATACAAGCAAAAGCTCTTCAAGCTGCCAATTGAGCCGAAAACGCGGGAAATGCAAACCAATCTTTGACGTAAAGCCCAAGCTCCTAACCTGCTTTGTATATTGCAGGTTGCACAATACATCAGCCTTCGTCAAACCTTCACAAATCGACGATCTGCAACCGTCTTCAGAGATCCAGAGATTCAAGAAACCGCGAGGACCAAAAGCGCAACTGAAAGAAGAAAGTATCAACAGAAATTGATCTAGGAAGAAAGTAAAGAAAACCGCACCGCCGTAGAAGCACACATCATAACAATAACAGGACCCTTCCCCCCCCCCGTCACCAAAGAATCATTGCCCAAAACCCGCAAATAGTGGCCTTAACTTTCTTGCGGATGACTTTATGGTTCTTGAAAATCCGGTAATAAAAAAGGATTGAGTGGAGAGCTCCAAGAGACCTGTAAGAATCAGAACAATCAGAAGAAGACGAAGAAGAGAAGCTGTAAAACGTGAGGGAATACAGCACTATGTGAGCGTTGTTATCAAGCTCGAGGAGAGACCTGCAAAGATAAGCACAAGAACAACAAGAAGGAGCACACAAGAAGAGAAGGCTGCAAAAACATGAGCAAAATGCACTAGAGTCAAAAGTTTGTTGAGAATGGCAACAACGGAATGCAAAGCTCGAGAGTTGCAGTCACCAAGTTAACCAAGTTAAGTGGTAACCGGTGTCGGGTGGTTTCTTTTGAAATATTTGAAAGAACCTCCGGTTCCGGTTCTTTCAAATACGTCAGAATCAGAGACCCATCGTTTCCGGTTCTTTGAAGAAATGGGAGAATCGCTGGTTTCGGTTCTTTGAAGAAAATGGGAGAATCGCTGGTTTCGGTTCTTTGAAAGAAAAAACCACAAAGAAATCAAAGAACCGTTGGTTTCCAATATTTTCAAAAACCTTACAGAACCAGAAGGCTTCATGCAAGGACCCGTGAAGAACCGACAGTTCTATTTCCGGTTCTTTGACATCTCAATGTGATTTGAGAACCGTATTTTCAAAAAACCTTAAAGAACCTTACTTACTTACTTACTTACAATTTAGCATCATTAAATGGGCCAAACAGCGCCCGAGCCAGAACCCAATTGACAATAAGTCTGATGAAGCAATTCAGATCTAACCGTTTGACATTACACTAAGAATCTAGCAAGGATGCCTTGCTGCTGACAACTCAGCAATTCAGCCAAAGGTGTGATGGCAGTTAGTGGCAATGAACCTCTAAACCTCTCTCAAACACTTTGATAGGCAGGGCAAACCAACAAGAAGTGGTCCTCATCCTCAACCACACCCAAGTTGCACAATTTGTAGTAACGCTGCTGCACTGGCACCTTCACTGGCTTGACTTACCTTCCTAGCTCAATCTGCAGCTTGTGATTCGTACAACAAAAACGTGCCAAGCTTCTCCTAAGCTGTGCATTGTCTACCCTGGAGAGGTATTTTTTGTACCCATACTGTGCTGAGCTATTCAACCCCAAATAGGCTCTCACCCTACTAGAGTCAGTTGCAACCACTTGATGGTGTACAATTTATTGCCTTTCAACCAACTGCTTGAGGCGAGCACATGGTGGCAGCTAATCGTTATCGATGCACAAATTGTACGTCGACAATCGTTCATCTACTTGTGCTAGCCAGCAAGTAAGCAATCGGCTCTTTCTACCCATAGCACTCTGGTTCTCGAGTAAGACTTTTCGCCTGGTTGCAAGCAACTGCAGCTGTACATCATAAGCTAGCCTGAGCATGCGATCTGAATCTACCTCAGAATTGACACGTGAGAGAAAGCGCATGGTCTGTTACCACCAAAATATTTCTAAGGGAAACCTGCCAAACTCTGCCAACACGACATAACTAGATGTCGTGGTGCTGACCCCCAACGATGGCTTCAGAAAAGCCTGATGAACCACTTCTAACTGTTTGCATGCCATGTGGTCTAACCATACTTCACACCCATAGTTAAACACTGGTTTGACTAGTGCATCAAACAACTGGCATTGTAATGTTGGGTCAAAGATGCGCAGCTCTACGCATCTGCGCTGCAATGCAAAAACTGCCTTTTTCCCTGACATTGCTAACCACTGTATTACCGCTTACATACCTTTTGTGCCGTGCAGCTCAACACCTAGATACTTGAAAGAGTTTAGTTATTCTATAGCTTCGCCCTCATACTGAAAAGCTTGACACACAAACTTGCGTGCTTCAAACACAACAACCTTGGTTTTCTTGACATTCACAGTCAACTGACGCTCACATCAAAAAACTTGCAAGACATTTAGTTACTTCTGTAATCCAGCAGGAGTGTGTGACATGAGAGCTAAATCGTCTGCATACAAAAGCAAACGAACAGCTAGCTATCCCAACATTGGTGGTGTGTCACCCTCCAAAGCATTCAGCTGTTTCTTTAGGCCATCTATGAAAAGGCCAAATAGGAGCCGGCTGAGGGGGCATCCTTGCTTCACTCCGATGCGGCAGAGGAAAGTGAGCGTGAGCCCCTCCTCTGGATGGTGCAGGCAAGCCTGGCCTTGACGATACATGGAGCGCAAGCACTCCAGTATCCGCCCACTGATGCCAAGTCCCTCCAGCACCTGCCACAATAGGTCCCTTGATACTATATCAAAGGCTTTTTTGAAGTCCACAAAACAAGTGTATAGCTTCTTTTTCTGAAATCTGGCTTGTTCGGTCAAAGTGTGAAGAATAAACAAGTTATCTGTTGTCCTAAAGTCCTTTCTGAAACCAGTTTGTCCCTTTGCACGTAAATCATTGGTCTCCGCCCATTGACTGATGCGGGATTCAAGAATCATTGTAAACACCTTGGCTAAGACTGGTCCTACTATGATCCCCCTGTAATTGTCAAATTGACTACAGTCACCCCCTTTGTACAGTGCATGTATGATCCCAACAAAGAGTGATTCACAATAGCCCTTGTGCAGAATTTTGTTAAAAGCAATCAATAGTGGTTATTGCGGGGCAGTAGTCGCATCCAAAAAGAACTCTGGTTTGATGCCATAAATGCCTGCAACTTTGTGTCGTTTTAGCTTTTTGAACGCTTGTTGTACTTCAACTAGTGTGATGTCGACATTCAACTGTTCGCAATCAATACCATTGGATGGAAAGGAAACCACCTAGGCTTGAATAGTGGCACCTGTCACAGCTCTTGATGTGGCTGGTGCCGCCGGAGGCTGGAGCAGTTGTTGGAAGCCATCCCTAAGCGCTTCGCTACTGATGCCATTGACACCCTCAGCGCACTTGTGGTACTGCTTCCAGAATGCTACAAGATCCGCCTTCGCTAAACCACATAGTTGTTTAACCTTGAGCACATCATAAGCACGTTTCTTCCTTTTGTACAACTATTTCATTTGCTTAAGTCTGACCTACCTATCTGGGTGCGCATGTGACAATTTAGCAAACTAGCTTTTGGTCTGGCGACATTCTGTGTCAAACTAGGGTTTATGGCTATGCTTTATTATTTTTCCTAAGGCCACTTGTTTATTTCCAAACACTTCTTCTACAGATTGTGTGATGCACTGTTGTAACAGATTGACTGTTGTTTGTACATCAGATGCATCAAGTACATCTGGGCTTGCCCAGACACCGATGTTATGCTGTACACTCCTGCTAAACTCGGTTGCTTTGGCAGTGTCATATTTGAAATGTGGTAGGTGTTTGATTGCCTTTTGCTGAACAGGAGGGGGTTGCCACTGCTGTGATTGTAAGTACTAATGGTCTATGATCAGAATGCGCATTTTTGTGACCTGAGTACTTTTCATCGCAATTAACCTCTAAGCACTTGACACCCTCTAATTGGTCAGCTGTCGTAAGAAAATAATCCACAATGTTAAAACCTTTATTGGATAGGCATGTGTACTCCCCTGATATGTTTCTTGGTGTGCAGCCATTGAGGATGAACAGCCCAGTAGTTCTGCAAAAATCCAGGAACTCACGATGCCAGCCAGCCGTGACGGTGTCGCGGTTCTGGCGCTCCAGCATATCGTTAGGCAGGGTACCCTCAATGGCCTGTGGCACCAATAGCACATCTACTAGTTGATTGCAATCAATGAAATGAGTGTTTGTGCTTGTCCTTGCATTGAAATCCCCAGCAAGAACCACACTGCCTAAGCTCATGGCTTCTCCAACCTCTTGGCATATGTGTTCAAACAGGCTGTTGTCCACATATGTGAACCAACAGGCTCCATGCAAGGACTGGTAAAAAACTGACGATTGTCTTTCCGGTTCTCACAGTCCAGTTCTGGGTAACCCAGACTGGAATCGGTTGTTAATTGTTGGTTTACCACCATTTGATTTTGTACCTTCTTGACCAAATGTATCATTTTTTTACCTAGGTAGAAACGAATTTTTTTTTTAATGAATGTCTTTTACCATGGGTGAAGCCCCCAGACCAGGGCATTACCAAAATGCGAGACCCACCCTTGGCTCCCATCTCGGGCAGGTCCCTTATTTAGGTAATTCCTTGGTCCTCGGGCTTTACTCTACACATAACATGGATAACATGGGCTTTACCCTACAAGTTGTAAGGGAGGTTCCCATACGAGTGGGTTCTCTTGAGGGAGGGTTGCACGAGGGTGGTATAGCCCAACTGCATTCCCGACTGATGGAGATGGAGAACACATTGTCAAAATCTCTTCTTTTTGTTTCCTCCATTCTTTCCTTCTTGTTTTTCTTAAATTTTTCTGATATGTCCTTTTCCTCCTTTGTGTTTTTGAATTTTCTTGATGTGTCCCATTGAAAAATCTTTTCCATGGGAATGTAGAAATATTGTGGGATCTCCCCCACCGTTGCATAATTCCCTAGGGATCTTCCACTGGGGAAGATCCCTCAAAATACAAAAAGAGAGGTTTGTACGATGCATTTGAAACAATACCATTTACTTCAAATGCAACCTAAATAAGGCCATCATCCTTGGTTTTCCAATGTCATGCTGGGCGGAGGCCATTGGGATCCAAACATGCACCCATTGTTCTACCATTACGTTGCATACCTACATGAGCGATAGGTCATAAATGTTGCATGGGTTTCGAGGCAATTCAACACGAGTTTCCATGTGTAGGTAGGGAATGTTCGAACCTACCTCCTTTGAAACATGTTGGGTTTCGGTTGCCATGTTGGGGGGGGGGGGGGGGGGGGCCCCCTTTTTTTTTCTTCCCCCCATTTTTTCCCCCCCCCCCCCCCCCCCCCTTCCCCCCCCCCCTCCCCCAACATGGCAACCGAAACCCAACATGTTTCAAAGGAGGTAGGTTCGAACATTCCCTACCTACACATGGAAACTCGTGT
>Ga0116231_10003501_pt1 | contig 32561 bp, 25 predicted proteins | sample S1TSphgellanicum_2_FD_89695 | JGI IMG/M metagenome (GOLD analysis project Ga0116231, IMG submission 89695) | Host-associated microbial communities from peat moss isolated from Minnesota, USA - S1T2_Fd - Sphagnum magellanicum MG | ecosystem: Host-associated > Plants > Peat moss > Unclassified... | reverse complement strand
TGAGAACTACCATGCATAATGTTTGAAGATCTTAATCTTCCTTTCCATGGAATGCTATTGGACCCACTAATTGAAGATTCTTGTGGTCCACTAATTAATTGTGATTCTTGTTCCACATTTGATGAAACATCACTATTTCTAGCCTCTCCATCTTCTGTTATTTTTAGTGGTGAGTACCAACTAACCATTTCATCAAACACAACATCTCTATTCACTTGTAATTTTCAAGTGGAAGGATTGAAACATTTATATCCTTTTTGCTTTGAGGAATATCCAATGAAGATACACTTTTCAGCTTTTGGGTCTAGTTTTGATCACTTTTCATTAGGAACATGCATGTATGTAATGCAACCAAACACTTTAAAATGTGAAACATCGGGTTACTTGCATGTGAATTTTTCTTCAGGTGTCATGCCATGAATTGCCATTGTGGGTGTTTGATTCATGATATAACTACAGTTGCCATTGCTTCAACCCAAAAGTAATTTGGCAAATTCTTTTCATTCAACATGGCACATGTTATTTCTACAATGTGCCTATTTTTCCTTTTAGTAACTCCATTTTGTTGTGGGGAATAACTACATGAGTATTTCTTTTGAATTCCATGCTCCTTCAAGTATTCATTGAATTCATTTGGAAATATTCTCCCCCTTCATCAGACCTTAGGCACTTGATGCTCACACCCTTCTCCTTCTTCACCATTGCTTTGAAATTCAAAAAATGTTGAAACACTTCACCTTTGTGTTTCATGAAATAGACCCACACCTTCCCTGTGTGGTCATCAATGAAACTCACGTAGTACTTGCATCTTCCAATGGATTCTATCTTTGTGGTCCACACATCTGAGTGGATCATTTCCAAAGGTTTGGAATTTACATGAGTTATTTGATTTAGGAATGGATGTCTAGCTTGCTTCCCCAATTGGCATGCTTCACAAACTTCTAGCATCACCTCTTCTGTTCCAAATTTGGGAAGACCTCCAACAAGATTTTGTTTTTCCATCAGTTTAAGATGTTGGAAATTAACATGGCCAACCTGCTTGTGCCAAATTCCAATGTCTCCAGCTCCTTTTCCATGTGTGAATAACAAGGAATTCACCTCAGGCGTGTTCACATCCAAGGTGAATATTCGTCCATTCCTTTCCCCTTTTGCAATCAATTTGCCTTGGTTCTTCATGTCTTTCACAAAATATCCATTTGGGTTGAATGTCACCGATAAACCTTGTTCCACCATCTGGCCTACGAAGACCAATTTTTTTGTTATGGTTAAAACATGAAGTACATTTTAAAAATATTTTGTTTGCCCATCTTGCATGGATAATGACACCTTGCCAATTTGTGTGATGGGATGTATAATGTTATCATCAGTTTCCACAAACCCTGGTGTCTTCAAATCCTTTGTCTCTAAACCATTCTCCATGACTAGTCATATGGTTTGAAGTTCCAGAATCCACATACCAAACATTGTTGTCTGATACACCTCTTATCATTGAATTTGCCATGTGTTCCATCACAAACAGTTGTTCATCACCTTGATTGCTAGTTGATGCATAATTCCCTTGTTGCAACTTTCCATTTCGTGCATCATGTTCCTTTTGATAACCGTTCTTTACCATGTGCCCAAGTTTCTTGCAATAGTAGCAGTTTGAATCACTATTTGGTTGTTAACCTTGATGACTTCCACCACGACCTCCACGACTTCCTCAACTTTTTCAATTTCCTCTTCGTCCAAAGTTTCCTTGTCCACCTCCATGAGACTGACCTTCATGTTGATGGTGTTCACCATGTGAGTTTCCGTGTTGACTTCGAAATGAGGTTTTACCACCTCTACCTCTACCTCTATTAGTATTTGAGTAGAAAGCACTTTCTTGTGTTCCTCCATTGGATGAAGTACCAACAATTCTCATCTCTTCATTTATAAGTAGGGTTACTAAGTTTTGGAAATCGAAAAATGTTTCTCGAACTGCAATTGAAGTACGAAACTAGTTATAGTTTTTTCCGAGTCTATTCAAGGTCACGACCACTAAATCTTCATCATCTACAGGGGCTCCTATAGATGTAAGAGCATCTGTAAGGTTTTTCACCTTTGTAAAATAGTCACTGATGTTCATTTTGTTTTTCTGTAGATTATGCAACTCTTGCTTGAGCTACATTTTGCGGGCTTGTGTATTAGTACTATACATCTTCACCAATGTACCCTAAGCTTGCTTGGATGATTTTGCATCTTGAATATGCATAATCATGGAATCGAACACACTCATAGAAAGCCAATACAAGACTTTCCTTGCTTTTTCATGCCAAGTTTTATTGGCTTGAATTGGTTGTTGTGTGGGGTTTTCTGGGAGAAGAGGTTTTTTTTCACCACCAGATATGAATTCCCAATAGCCTTTCCCCATTAAGAAATTCATAATCTTAAATTTCCACACTTGGAAATTGTTCTTGTCTAATTTTTCAATTACAATTTGAAAAAGACCGTCTGCCATTTTTCAAGGCAACATTCAATGTCTTCTTGGGGTTTCACAAATGATTTTAATCCCAACCTTGGGTTTCTAAGATTAGGTTTAGGGTTAAGGTTGAACAAGATGGACCTTGCATATGTATGTATGTTTTGAATATTATATAAAATTCTATACTATACATAGGTTTTACGTAGATGTACATATTTCATATAATATTTTGTATGGTATTAAATACATGATTACATATCAAACTTTTGTATGAAGGTCTTGATAATGTATTTGCGCTTCCCAATCTTCAAACTCCTCCTTTCAAGTTCTTCCAAGTTGTATTTGCTCCACTTCAAAAATTTGTTTTGATGTCTTCTCAATGTAAACTTATGTTACAACAACTTTGCAAAGCTACACCGCTCACATATGACCTTGGATTGATTTGAACTTTTGGTGAAACATGGAAAACTATGTCTATTACCATCTTTTAAACTTTCAACTCATTTAACTTTATAAAATGAAAGATCTTGCTACTTCCTTGAAATCACCTCAAACTGGGACCTGAACACAAAATGACTTATAACTTGCTCTCAACAATTTCAAACTCCTTGAGATTTTGAGAGACACATTAGAGGTACATTTTCTATATCTGCTCAAAATTTCAATTTTATTGATGATGACCACAAAGAATTATCATTTTCAAAAGAAACTGATTTCAAAACTGAGACAAAAACTTTAGATACTTGGATCTCTCTCAATGCATATCCAAATGACATGAAATTTTTCTCACATATAGATTCCTTATTATCTATAAAATCCCAAAGCTCTAGATCAAAAAATGCTCAAACAAAGAAGATATGACCAAAAAACTAAATTTGGCACAGAATCTTCAAAAGTTCATAACTCTCACAAAACATATCCTTTTCTTTTGAAAATTTGAGAATAGAAGTGTCTTATAGTCTTCTATAATCTCTCTAAGTTTCATTCCAAGATCTTTTCATAGTAGATATAGATCTAGATTTAAAGATCTAGCTTCCACAACCCTTAATATGTTGATCTCCTCTCACCTTTTTTCTTTTCTTTTCCTTCTTTTCACATTCTTTCCTTTCCCCATTTTTCTTTTGCACTTAAAAAACTCCTATGATATTACTAGAGACTCTTAAGTTCTAGTTCTAGAGACTTTTTAGCTCTAGATCTCTTTCAACTTTCTCACCAAACAACCCAAGCTCTAATACCATGTTAACAAATAGGAGATCTACTCAAGTGAAAACATAAATCTTTATTGAAAGGAAACTAAAACATGATGTTCACAACACAAAACATAACATCAAGAACTCCTCAAGGTTCTTGTCACATGAAATACACAAACTTGTGCAATGAAGAAAAAAGAACCAAACCATCAACACCAAGGTATTTAACTAAAGGACCAAACCACAACTAACCAAACTAATATAGTAACGAAAGTAATTCAACCTTGTGAAAGTACCCTAGTTACTTTCCTACCCCATTAACTAATGAAACCTAACTAGTTGAGCTTGAATTCTCAACAAGACATAATATGAGAAAGATATTATTAATCAAAGTTGGCTTTTGGAAAAGGTTTAATTGCATTTCAATTAAAAACTAAAGTGCAAATAAAAAGTTTAACCCATATGTTTTGTCTTTGAATCTCATCTCACAAACTATATAAACAACATATATTTCCTTGAAATGTGTATGCCAATTATGGGTGAATGAAAAATTACTTAGCCATAATTGAAAATTGTAAAGCAAATGAAATATTTTTTGGCTATTCATTACATCTACATTTTTTTGTTCCTAGCTATTTGCCTATCTACACAAGCAAGTAGGTACTAGTTTTGTACTTAGGTAGGTAAGTAGGTTTGAATCTTTTTGAAACTTTAACAAAAAACCAGATAATAAAATGATTTAAATTAAATAATCCAATAAAAACCGAAATGATAGATTAATATGAAATAATATATTAAATAATTTGGACTAAATAATTAATATTAGATAATCTAGATAATCATTAATTTTAAGTAATCTGGATTAAATATTTAATATTAAATAATCTGAATTAAATCATTAATATTTTATAATCTTGATTAATATTAAATCATCTAAATTAAATAATTAAAATATTCAAAATTTCTTAGTTATTTATATGTTAGTGAATTTACTCGTCCATATCAACCTGCCATTGATCATGAAACAATTGACAAATACATTAGGAATTCATTAGGATCAAAATTCACCTAATTTTCTACAAAACCTAGTGAATTCATTAGTGGATTTGGACTTATTATGTATTAGTGCACCTAGAACCAAAAGATTCCACAAATGATAAGTTGTTTTTCAATCTCCTTTTTCAATTAAAATTCTTATGATTGAGATTAGGCAAATTTTTAAGATTTTCATAATTAAATACATAGTACAAGTAGTAGGTGTAAATTCATTCACAACAACCACTACCTTTGTGTTGACCTTGGGCTATCAATTGTATGGGGCTAGTAAATTTAATGGAAATAACTTTAAACAATAAGAAAGTAAAAGGTTATTCCTTTGTTTTTTACGTGTTGTAAGTTGAATTGATTTTTCAAAGTATCTTATACAAATTCAAAGGCTACCCAATACAACAAATGACTTGCGAGTGAATCCATTGTTTCATAGTTGAACAGTAGGCCTTCCCAATGATTTTTGTGGTTATATCATGGAATGTTTATTCCATCTTCAAAACAATGACTTTGAAAGCAAGGTGGACTATGAACATTGAAATCATTTTGCATAGAAGAATGTTGAGCCGAGCTTTACACTTGGGCAAAATATTATGCTTGACCAGAATCTCAATGGTATTGATTTTGTTCTTCTAAACAACTTGGATTGTTAAGGAGTTTATAGTGTGAAGACTACTAAAACTTACGAATCCTAAAAGAAGAAAAATATTTAGATGAGGAGATAATAAGATAAATCAAATTGAAATAATTCAATCCTTTTGATTATTACCTTTGTGACATCCATGATTGCTACTTGAGCCTCTTAAGGGTCCTATAAGAGAAGATAAAATAAATTTAAACAATTTTCAACTTGGAGGATAAAACAAAAACATTTTAATCAAACATTCAAAAATACTAAAGACACCGAGTTATCCCCAAGACCATTCATAGAAAAAGACAATAGCTTTTGTCACAAAGACGAATGAACTATTTTTGGCATTGAAAGTAAAACTACAAATTTGAGAAACCCAATCATAGGCTTGGGTTCCAAAACTTTAAAAAAAACTGAGCTTGAGCTTGGGCCCAAAAGTGGACCCAACTTCAAGCTTGGGACAAACAATACATACTTGAGCTACTTTTGACACTAAGAGTAGCTTTGCATTGGAAAAATAAAATACATGAGCTATAGCTCGAGTCCAAAATTAGACCCAAACTATTTAATTCTTTCCATCACTAAGTTACTTTTGGTGCCAAAAGTAGTTTGATGATGAAGAAAAAAAGACCCAAGTTGCATCTTGGGTCTCATTCTTTTAGCCATCATCAAAGAACTTTCAATGTCAAAAGTTCGTTGGTGACGGCCAAAAAACATAAAAATTATAGCGCCCAAAATTAAACCCATGCCACAACATTTTTTTTGGTTTTTTGGTTAAAGAACTTTCGACACTGAGAGTTGTTTGATTATGCTGTAAAAAAACTTGAATTGCAGCTTGAACTTAATTTCAAACATGAGTTACAATTCAGGTTTTTATGCCATCATTGACCAACTTTCGACACTAAGAGTAGTTCGATGATGGTGTAAAAAACTTGACAGTGGTGCAACAAATGAAATATTGTAGTATGAGTTTGATTTTGGACCGGTGTTGTATAAATTTTTTTTGTTTTTTGGCCATCACCAAAAAACTTTCAATGCAACTTGGGTTTTTTTTTGGCCATCACAGAGCGATTCTCAACACTGAGAGTAGTTCGGCAATGGCACAACAAATGAAATGTATAGCATGGTCTAATTTTAAAACCCATGTTGAAGTTTTTTTGGCCATCACAACAAAAATTATGCCAAAAGTTCTTCGACTATGGCAAAAAAACAAAAACCCAAGTTGCAACTTGAATTCAATTTCAAACTTGACTTAACCTACAGCTCGGGTTTTTTTTCACCATCACCAAGCTACTCTCAACACCAAGAATTCTTCGACAATGGCACAACAAATGAAATGTTACAGTATGGGTCCAATTTTGGACTTGTGCTGCAACAATTATTTTTTGTTTTTTGGCCATCATTGAGGAAATTTTAATGACAAAAGTTCCTCAACAATGGCCAGAAAACAAAAAATTGAACTATAGCTCAAATTTTTTTTGGCCATCATCAAACTAAGGGTAGTCTAGCGATGGCAAAAAAAGGCCAAGCTTGAACTTGGCCCACAGTTTTTGTGCAATTATTTTCAACTCCCTGTTAAGTGATTGAGGGAAAAAAAAAAAAGAATGAATGAAAGAAAAAAGGTCATACCTTGAGCTTTGAGGTTTCCTTTTGAATAACCTCTAAAACCTTTGAACTCTCCTCTCCCTTTTCCTCCTCCTTCAAAAACAAGTCACAAAAGATATTTACCTTTATAGACAAACATTACTTATATACTCCTACACATGAAAACCTTCCAAAAAAACAAAGCCTTAATTCTTCGTCCATCATACTAAAAGATGAAAGCTTGACGATTCATTGCTTTCACCACAACCCCTTCCGAAGTGTTTTATTTCGACTTCCAAAGGTGAAAAACAATTATTTGCATGAAATATTCACCATGATTTTTACTCAATTAATTTTTCATTTTCCCTTGGAAATGATTTTGCCATACCTCCATGGTTTCTTCCACTTCTTAAGAGAAATCAATTTGCTTTCTCCCCTTTGACTCTTCAATTTCCTTCATAGATAAATAATTTTTGGATGCATTAGCACATATGATATTCTACATCTGTGAATTCCGCAAGAAAAAACCTAACATTGCAAGAGGTCTTTCACCTATTGTTTACGAACCTTACAAGGGAGTCCTTGAGTCTTCCTTAATGCCATTATGTTTTGGCATCTCCTTACTTTTGTTGGTGTCTAATTGTGTGCACATCAACCTCTTTTTTTTGTGGAACGCTCTTTGCATATTCAATTTTTTTTGCATTTCACAAATGTTTTGCATCATTCTACTTATAAGATATTTATATTTTCTAAGATTCTTTTGTTTTTGGTTGGAACTTTCAATGTTTTGTGATGGGTCATTTTTTCAAATGCCCTATTAAAACTATCTTCATTTTTTTCCTCATTTAATAACATCATCATATTTGTATATAGTATTATTTGATTAACCATGGCATCTCATCCTCCTTCAACGGTCCAAATTCTTTGGGATAACAGACATAATTAGACTTTATTTTGTTCCATTGAATTATTGATGTGATTAGAACCTGTGTTTAGATTTTTGTTGTGTGAATAGGGCTCACCTGGTGGCTGGATGAAAAAATGACCTAATGGATGGATTATTGCACAAATTTGTCTAATAGAAAGTGCCAAGACACAAGACATTTTTTAATCATGAAGCGTGGAACAAGCCACAATGTTTCCACTTATGGTTTTTTTTTTTTTGGACATTATTTATTATCTGCAAATCAAGGATTTTGGCTTGCATTCTTCATAGTTTAGATGACGTTCAACTTTGATCAACTTATTTTTTATACGACTTCTAGACATTTGGCTTTGGAATGGAAATGTGGATGGAAATATAAGGAATGCGCTTCTAGTGATGGAGAGCTAAGTTCCAAGATCAGAACCTAAGTAATGTTTCAAAATGTGTCTTGAATGTTTTCTCAATTTGCTTGTGTGATGTTGTGTGGTTTTTGAATAGGAAGTTTGTTAGTGGTTCTTATGAAGGAAGAATGCACTAGCAACATAGAAATTAATCAAGTAGAGAACTTTGTATCTCCATTGCACTTTAGTTTTCTTTTAAAAACAAGTAGACTAGGATGTTTAGTGTAAGGACCAATTGAAAAAGATGATGAAAATTTCAAGGGTTATGTGAATGGCTATTCATGGCAATTGGGATTGAATTAGGGAAAAATGGCAAGCTATTCAAATATTGTGGGGTCCATTCTGAAAGGAAGGAGTATTCATTAATGTGGGAGCTTTGAAGGGATTGGACTAAGGACCAAAACAACTTTTAGAATTTGAAGATATATATGTAGTGGGTGGTTTGGAATTCATTCTTTCTCTTTGTTCAACTTCTTGGGTTTTAATATGTGGGGATTATGGTGGTGTTCATACTTTGAAACTACAAGTTGGGATTTTCATATTTTGGAGTTGGGAGTTGGGTTTGTAACTTGTCATGAGTAGATTAGTTGGGCTTAAGAAAAAGAAGCTAGAGAGTCTTGATTCTTCATGGTCCATAGATTTAATGTTGTAAATAATAATTAAGTTCAATATTGAATTGTTGTTATACCCCTCTATGAAATCCAATGGAAGTTAGTTGCTCCTTCAATTTCCATCTTAACAAGTGGTTTTAGTGAGTAAACTAGGAACTATATTACTCTTTGTATGTTTCCTCTATTACCCACAAAAAAGTAATAGTTAAGCATCCTATAGTCTTATGGGCTAGGATATTTAAGTATGATAGTCCTACCAATCTTTTCATCATAGTTGGGTATATCCTATTTTTATGGTTTCTTTTTCATAATTTTTGTGCCTTTAGTTTGAGCAACATATCTTTGATTCGAGTAAACACCTTCATTTGGGTGTGAACTCTCCATGGGATTTTGAAATATTTAGTCATATGTATATCTTTTTGGTGACATTGGTTTATTACTCTTCTTAATTTATCAAATTCTTCTATAGGCTTTCATTTTTTGTGCTCCATAATTGGAACCCCTATATGTAGGAAGATTCTAGTTAATGTAATATCATGTTTCGATGTTTTCTAGTATTGTTTCCACTTTCTTGGGTTGACACATCATTCTATTTCGATCCCTTTGCACACCTTAAACTTGGAATGCAAAACAATGTGTAATTTACATCATGACCCAATGAACCAATGTCAACAACTCAACATCCACTATGATCTTCAATCCTATTACTATCTATTTATGAAGGAAAGTTATTTGTTTGTTTTGTTTTGTTTTGTACTTATGAAACCCATCGAACTTAGATGCTTCAGATCACGTTCTTGGTTTATTTGGAAAGCTTTCAAAGAAGAGGGGTGCATTGACTTGGTTTCATGGCGTGAACTTGTAATGTAAATGGTAATAGGGATATTAGGTTCCACTTCAATCAATTCTTTCATTAATAGGTCATTGGTATTCATTTTAATTGTTTCTTTGATGAATAAGTTACAAAATTTGTTTGTTTCAACCAATTCTTTGGGTAATAGGTCATTAGGTTTAACCAAAATAGGTTGAAGGGTACTATCCTCTACAAACTGATAAGGTTTCAGTTTGTTTATGTTAACCAATACTAAATTAGGGTTAAATTTGTTTATTATCACTAATAATACTATATTGTTAAGTAAACAATATTGAATCCTATAAGGTCCAAACGATCACCTTTGAAATTTAAGGGAATGTGTTTTGATAGCACTTGGAAATCATAAAACATAGTTTCCAAATTGATATTTGGTTTTAATGTACTGATTGTGAAACCATAATGATTGGTTCCATTGGCTAGAAGCTATGAGGTCTTGTGCCCTTAATCCGTTTTCCTAATGTTTTTCTAGTTTTGATAATCAACTAGTTAAAACTCTAACATGTGTTGGATAAAAAATCTATCCTAGTTTGGATGGTAATAGGTACTTTATAGGTAGTAACGGATGTAACCCAAAAATAAATTGAAATGGGGTGTGATTGATTCCAATCTTAAGGCAATTTTATAAGAGAATAAAACTATGGATAGGTGTTCATCCTAGTCATTTTGGTTCTCATTCATTAGTTTTGTGAGCGATGTTCCAAAGATTTTGTTAATAGATTTCGTTTGTCCACTTCCTTGTGGATAATAGACAATAGAACTAATATGTCTTAGGATAAAATGGTTACATAGACAATGAATTGCATCATTAATGAAATGGATACCTTGATTAATTACAATGGTGAGTGGATAGTTGAACCATGTGAAAATGTGTTCATACAACAATTTTGTAGTAAGAGTGGTTGTATTATTGTGCAATGCTTTCGCTTCCACCCATTTAGTGGCATAATCAATAGTAATTAAGATATACAAGTTGTTAGAGTAACGACTTGCTAGTTTGATGGGTCCAATGAAGTCTAATCCCCATTTTTTGCAACATAGAAGGTTGAAACTCCAACAAATAACATCAAAATGCAGTTGAACCGGTTGTGTAAAAAACCCAACTATACTTTCACCCACTCACCAAATGACACCACAAACATCAACCCAACCATGAGTAGTGAGTGTTCATTGTGAGGCATTCTTGCACACCCTTAACATGAAGATATGCAGTCACAAACCCGTTTGGAAGTGGAACTACTATGTAGTTGTAGTCTAACAAGTAAGGTGGTTCAATGTAATGCAATGAAGTTCACTAAGAATCTAATGTGTTGTGTCCACTTGGAAGATACAAAAACATTGTGGGAGAATCGTAACTCACCATGATGGAATGTGAAGGGGCATTATGTTGATGTTCATTCAATGTCACGCTTGATGGTTGAACCCCTTTTGTTCCATTCGTCATAACATCTACACATAACCTCCTAATGTAACATGCATTGGATTTTTGAAAAGTTAATCTAAAAAGGAGCCATGTTAAAAAATTTTATAAGCTTTTATTTTTTTGATCAAGAGTTAAGCCTTAGGACTAAAAATCACTTTGCTTAGATTGAGGGTAAAAAAAAACAATTTTAACCCCCTCTACTTCCGGCAAGTGTAGCACCCTTACAACAACCCCGATGATGCTGGAAATTGGAGAGAACCTTTTACACCTCCTATACAAGAACTCTTTTAAGTTTGACACAAACCCAATAGTGGAATTGGGAGGAACAATTATTTGAAATAAAACTCTAGAGGCTTTGTCATGAAAATCCTTCCATGAACTCCACTACAAACACCCTCTACTTCCGGCAAGTGTAGCTCCTTTACAACAACCCCGATGATGCTAAAAATTGGAGAGAACCTTCTACACCTCCTAAACAAGAACTAGTTTAAGTTTGACACAAATCCAACGATGGATTTGGGAGGAAAAATTGTTTGAAATAAAACTCTAGAAGCCTTGTCATGTAATTCCTTCCATGTTTATTTCTTGCACACATTTTTTCCATAAATAACCTTTCCACACATAAGAACTAATCTTTTTCTCACACATTCATTCTCCTCCTTTTTTTTTTTTTCACACAAAATATTCTTCTCTCCTTTGGTAAGCTTCCATGACCTTTCCTTGAGCTTGTTCCCCTTGTTTAATGGAAGCTTCGAAATCCTTCCTTCCAATTAATGGCCCCTTCATCCTTCAAAAGCCAATGAGAATTGAGAATGATTTACCCTCCAATTGATTTTAGGATGACAATTCTTGGGCCCAATGAGACACAAAAAATATTCCATCCTCCAATCAAATAGGATGATAATCCTCATGACTAATGGGATTGGAGGATTCATCCTTCCCCTTATCTTAGATATCTTGATGAGGTTTTTGAGCTTGATCCTTATCCTTTTCATCCGTTGACCCTCACATCCTACTTCTTCATCCTAATTATTTCAAATAACTAACTACTAGAACAATCTATCGATAGTAACAAGTAAACATCCTTGAATCCTTACTTGACTAAATCAATTCAATGGTTGAAGTAACATCCCCACATACCATTTACTCTTTTGATATCCCCTACTTATTTTTTCTTCCATGCACTAATTAACTATGTAGTACATAGTAAATTGGAATTAAAAATTGCATCACAAAAACCCTCACATATTTTTAAATCCACCGTCGAAATTAGGGTTCGATGATTCCATTAGATCTAGGATGTTCGAGTTTTCATAAGGTTCCGTCGTCACTCCCACACCTTATGCCTACCTTAATTTGTTAAATAAAAAAACCTCAACCCTTTTTGAACGTAAGTACCACATTGTCTTGCTATCCTTTTGGTTTTTTATTGATGCAAGTGAGCATTTAGTCATGGCGGATGATGTCACTACGCCCTCGAATCCTCCATTTTCACTAGTAGAAAAGGAAAAACTTGAAGAAACATTGCTTGACGTGAAGGTTTCTCAACGGTCACACGAAGAAGAACCGTCCAGAAGAATGGTGCGCACTTGAGTCGATCATTCGACATGGGATCGTCGATTGTCTCCTAACCAACATGCTTTAGTAATCTATTTATAATTTGTTCTTGCTTGTGGAGCCGCACCATAAAGGTTTGAAGAGTGTTAATGTGAAGACGACGATGTTCGTCTTCATTGTCGAACTTGGGTTCCCGGTGATGGCCATTATCGTTAGCTGCGAGGCCCAATCAATCCCCTTCCCATGGAGCATCGAACCGAATACCTAGCTCGCACCATTCGTCGCATTCTGGAGTTTTTGCAATTGTGATCTATCCCCTTAAAGTTGTTTATTTAAATTGTAATTCACTTAAGGCCACTCAGGTGAAAATGTTAATGCTTAAGTTTGATTTTGATTTTATTTAAGAGTCTGATAAAAGTGAAAACTAAATAAAGATGTTTTAGGACTACATCTCAGAAATCTTTCAAGTACATCATTCGTGCCTAAAGATTATTTTACAGACTAACTTAATATTGTCATGGTGAGATGTTATTGCTAATTATGGGTTTGTATTCCCAATATATCAATAAATCAAATTTAATTCTACATCCCCTTTCCCTTTTCTACAACATAAAAGGATCATGCTCTTAAAAGGTTTACTAGGTCCTAAAATTAACTAAGCCTTGCATTAATTTAAATAAAAGAGTCTTCTACGCTGAAATATCTAAAAGCTAATTCAACTCTTAATAATTATTACTTGGAGGTTTATCAGGATTCAAATCATTAATACTAAGGAAAATTATGGAACTAAAGCTTAACAATTTGTTGTATTATAATCCATGACTCACATTCATAATGGTGACAATCATGGACATGTTCAACAAGTTGATGAAATTCTCTGCATACAACAACAATGGCAATATGCAACCCCATGTTACTACCTACCCAAAACATGTGCACCTACAATTGCAAAATCTGCAAAATCCATAACCAAATCCCAACATTGATTTGATACCCACTAATTTGAAGATTGAATGAATTAAACTTTTCAATAAGTTGGAGTAGCTTCATCACATCAATTAAAGACCTTTTAATCAATCAGTTTCCATACCACATTTGGAACTTCTTGAGCCTAAAGCAGCACCAATGATTATTCGAGAAAAACCAACACATAAACCTATCACTTGGACAACCAGATTAGTACCTAATCAAGGTGAATGACCACAAATTCCACACTCTACACCAATTCCAAAAGGAAATTAAAATGTTGGGGTTATAACCTATTCTTATTGTCAATAGTTGGACACCAATTAATCATTGCCCCTTTGTTGACAATAGATTAAGATGATTGTTAAAGGAGGAGGTGATGAATATTCATCAACCTGTCATTCCAACTACGGCAACAATATTGCCTAATGTATCTATACCAAGAAATCAAGCCATTTGCAATAACTTGTGTGATCCATAGGTTGGGTGAAAGAACTTTATCTTAAATGCATTCTTATTCATCTTTCTTTTCAATGATGCATTATCAACTTTTCAAAAACCAAGTTGTTTTTATTACATCTTGTTCAAAAGAAGACCATGTTTAAGTTTGGTTTCATTATAATAATTAGAATGGTAGGCACTTGTTTTATGTACAACTCATATATGCTAAAAAAATTTTATTTAAATCAATAAGTAATCCATGGCAAACATCCATTTTTAAAATTCTAAGGTCTAATAGAGTGTCTAAGGTTTATTTTGAGGTTTATTAGAACATCCTTTATGTGCAAAATCTCATGTTTTGATGTGGGAATGATGAATGTTCCCAACTTGGGAACTCATGTTTTCATGTGGAAACACAAATTCCCATGAGGGGACATATGTGTTCCCAATGGGAACACACATTCCAATGTATTCCCAAATGCCACATAAACACCACATAAGTGCCTCATAGGCACCATGTTATTGTTTTGTCAACATGGGTGTCCTAAATGCAAGGTGACTTGTGGTTTAAGTAATAAATCTGGGAATGGGAATTTTTGGGGTGCACACAAAACAAGCATTGCACCCCAAGCCTCACACCCATGCCACTAAACCACGCACTTACACCCCAAATTTGTGCACCCTTGATAGCCACCCCATTTTAGGAATCTTTTGAAAATTGTGGAACATCTTTTGTTTGTCAATCATGTGATGGATAATGATATTATTTGTAAACCAATCATTGGCTTGATGTGCATGAGGAGAAGAGATCATCATCATGTTCATGCAAGGTTATTAGATGTAGGAATAACACCTCTGGCAACTTGTGTAGATTATTTATCTTTTCATCTTGTAGGATGTGGACACTCATTTGTTTAATGTCCTTTGCTTCCATAGTTAAAACTATCTATGAAAAGCTTCTGAAAACCAATATCATCATGTCATGCTTGATGTTATTCTTGTGTCAATTGTGATCACACAATACTAGCCAACAGTCCTTTCCAACTATTTTACCATTGATTCCCATTGGTTCCAACAAATGAAACATTTTTGCAATGATTCCCATTGGTTCCAACAAATGAAACATTCTAGCAATGACTCCCATTGTTCCAACATGTGAAGCAAGCAACTTCCCACAATTGTTAACTTGTGCATGCCATCCAAGAAAAAGAGGCTAAGTAGTGGCTTTGGTTACAAATGCTTTTGCATCAGTGGAATGATTTTGTTCTTTGCGCCTTTTGATATTTGTTTCTTCCTTCAAAAGTTGTAGTGTCAAATTGTCAAGCTTTCATTGATCTGCTGGCACATTGTCCCAAGTAGTCATCAAATTGTCATATTCAGTAGGTAAGTTACAAACGATCTTGGTCATGATAGCACTATCATCAAGAGCTTTATATAGATCCTTCATTGGCAAGTTATAGATTCTATCTTGCAAAGAAAATCAACTATGTTTTGACCTTTAGACATTTCACATTTAAAGAATTCTCGTTGCAATTGATGAATGTCTCTATGAACTTTTGTTCATACAACAAAACAAGCTTATGACAAATTTGTGTAGAAGTTTCACAACTCAACAAATTGATGAAAACCTTGTCATTGATGGTTTGTGGAAGAATACTGCGAGCTTGCATGTTTTTACATTTCCATGCAACCACACTTTCGGCATTCTCTAAAGTCTCTACTCCAACAATCTCCAAAAAATCTCTTCCACAAATAATAGATTGCAATTGATATTTTCAAATCTAAAAATTCTTCCCATTAAATTTCTAGATGCTAGAAAAATCCTTGTTGCTCTCCATTACAAAATAATCACATGGCTAAAAACATGAGCACAACAAATCAATCAATGACAAAACAATGGTTGTTAAACTAAATCAACACAAATGAACCATTGTTAAACACGATCACAATGGATCAAGCTCTTGTTTCTAAACTTAAAAGTTTCACAATAAAACACTAGCAAGTGTGGGCCCATAACTTGTGAAATTCCATAGACTATCATAATGAAATGTATGCAATAAACAATTTGACAAAATCAACAATGTAAATCATGTTGCTCAAGAGTGTTCAAACAAAAGTGTGATTGTATACTTCAATAATAACTTTAACACCTAAGCACTAACTAATAATGTATACTAGGTGCTACTTGAAGATCTACTGTTACTTTACTAACCAATAAGTCTATTGTTAAACAATAAGAATAACTATTCAAATTCAAAATACCATGTAGTGCACATGCTTAGTAATTCAAGTTCATTGTAACGTCCAAGTATTTCTTCATTCTCCATATGCTCAGTTTAGAGTATGTTGGTATTTGAGGCTCAACATGTTCAAGAGTATCAAATACATTGTTTGCCTCAGTTCTCTTGATCTTTATGGATATGAAACAATTGGATTTCTTTGCACCCCCATCTCCACTGTCAGGATGAGGGAAATTGAATGGAAGAAAATTGAACAAAGCTTCCACTCTAAGTTTGGAGGTCTTGAAGTCCTTCCATGTCACCTAGAGGGTTGAGATGATGGCTTAGAGCAAATAAAATGTCTGATGTCTTGAAACATGCCTTTGTGCAGAAAGGATATGAATCCTATGAACAACCCCCAACTTTTAGCAGTTTTGAGGGAGTTGAACAGGGATCCTAATATGAGGCCAGAATGGCTGTGGACTGTGAAGGCCAGTCACTCAGCTTCTTGCACCTAACCTGTAACAGGTAGCTTGGGCACAGCAAACCTTCAAGTTTTAACTGTTCTGTTTAAAGGTACAAATCCTCTCTCCACTCCACTTTTGTTTGTGGCTGCAAAAGCTGTTAAATGCAAGTATTCTCCTTGTGCAAACCATTGATTGAAGGTGCATTGAAATTTCAACCTCCAGGTTTTGTTTTCTTATAATAAATTTCTGTGAGGGAATGTTTTCTCTTTGGTGGTATGGTGTGTGGACAGTCAATGCTAGCATGCCAGGACTACGGCACATTGTAATGGACTATTGATTGTGGTGAATCGGTGATGTATTGGATATTCTTTCCCCTCAAAACTTGATATGAAAAATGGTAATATGAAACAACAAACTGTACACAGTTGAAAGATGGGAAAGCAGCCCGAGCACTTTTGAAATACTGATGTCATGTAAACAAGAAAGCTACACCTTTGGTAGTATCACAAAGTGGAATTGTCCACTTGCTTCATATGGGCTTGGCCTTGGGATCTGAAATAGTATTGATGCTGGAGCTGTGCATGCATCAGGGTCTTGGAATGACAAGCAAATTGATCTGTTGCCTATGGTACTAAATCTGAAGACAACCGTAGGCTGGAACTCAGCTTGTGAAGGAAATCAGTCTAGCTCCAAAACTGTGCTTAAGAGTTGTACTATTTTGCTGGCACTGAGTCTATTCTTTCGTGTGAAATGATAACCAGGTATGAGATTGTGGCTCTCCTCATACATGACATGTATGAAGTGGGGCCTGGGAGCTGTTCATGGGGGAGAGTTTAGGGCCCAGCTTGGTGCAGCCTACTGACAGGCCAGATGTGGGAGACCAAAGGCATGGGTCTGCTCAACTCTGATGCACAGTGTTCAGTTTGAAAATCTTGACTAATCTCTACAACTGCAAAAATCTGCTGCTTTTGTCAGCTCTTCACTGGGCCCTGTGCCTTAATTGTCTGAGCATATGCACGCATCTTCTTTTGAAGGTTTGTTAGCTCTCGTTGTGTTGGATGTCCTTGGTTTGAGTCTATTTGTACAAATCTGTGGTGCTTTCAGCCATTTCTGTAAAGTCCCTTATCTGTCATCAACTAGTACAAGCTTAGGTGGGTGTCCCTTCCTGAAAGCTCAGCTTTCCTGGTTGTTCCCCTCCAGCTGCAAGGTTACAATCCCTGACAGACACCACATTTCCTGGAGGAATGTCAATTTCTAACAACATTATAAAGTATGCATCAACAAGAAGTCTCTGCAATTTCTCTGACATTCTATGCATAGGGAAGATTACAGAAACATTAAGGTCTGGGGTGGCAGATTTTTCTTGCCACATTATATGACATGATGAGCAGGTGCTTGACCATTCCTTACTATTGATACTACATTACCTTTGAAAACATCACTGTTGCCTATTATCTTGCTGTAATTTAGGCACACAGATCTCAAAGAGGAACAATAGCCGATCTCTAGTCTCATACTCAATTGAAAGGGTCAAAGAGACATGAAAAGGCATGTAACAAAGGATAGCTGTGTGGTAGGGGTCTTTAAGGGGTGTGACTGTTCACACTCCACCCTGATCAATTCTGTATTTTGCAATCTGCTGGGGGCTCCTGTGCATATGTCAGCAAGCTAATTATTTCATAGCCCAAGGAAAGTTTCCTTTGAGCATCCATGTTGGCTGTGGGTACAAAGCATATGAGCTTCAGTTTGTGTAAAAATTCTGGTGAAAAGTGTGGGGATGCATGCATGCATGTGATCTAGAGAAGAATTGTAAAAGAAGTTGACATGTGGGTTTGTCGTTTCTTTTGCTTGCAGTCGGAACTCAAATGGACAAAACTTCTCCAGTTAACACCAAAACAAGATAAGTACTGTGAAAAATAAATTACCTTGCTCAATATTCTCCTCATTTTGTCATTTGCTCAAAGCAAGGAAGCATACCATAGGACTTGGTAGTGAACAAAATGATATTATTGTTTTGCTAATAATAGCTTGATCTTGTACGTTGTCATCAAACTGAATTGATCTCAATATTGTGTGTTGTTTAGCATAATGAACACATAAGCATCTTCCCTAAAATTGCACCCCATGATGTGTGTTGTTGGATAGATGTCACTTATCAATATTGGTCTTTACAGAAGAAAGAAAAGTTGAAGGGTTTGTGTTGAATCTTCCATTGAAAGATCTAACAGAAATCATGTGTGATCAGAGACCATGTCAGAAACCTGAATGTGCTTTGAGTGCATGTGGGAGCTTGGCAAAAAGCAAGGAGGGTCAGCCAGATGAACCGTGCAATTTTCGACCATGTAGCTCATCTTGTTGTAATCAACCAAAGCCACCTCCTCCCAGGGCTAAGTCACCATGTAGACCTTGTGTTCCTCCTCTGGATTGGAAGGGCCACCCGGAATTGTCAGACATTGTTCCAGCTGACCACAAAAAATTCCGACAATGCAAGCTCCAAACATGGTTAGACCATCTGGCTGAGAGAATGGACCAGGAATGCTATGGCCACTACATAGGAAGAGCACATGCCATGGCAACTCGGGAGTTGAACAAGAATGCATCAGCTAGGGAATGCATGGGTGATGAATATCCTCACTTCGTAGATAGGTATGTATGGAGACTTTGGCATGGGGCGCGCCTTAGTATGTCAAAACATGGTGTTATATTTCATGAATCAGAGGCACATTTCCTCCTGCAATTGTTGCGAGAGGAATGTGAGGAATTGTTCAATGAGAGGCGCCTAATTCCAGATCCCAGGGAGAATATGGGTATTGATGACACTTGGGTGCACGAGAATGAACATTGCTCCTCTAGTCGTGCTGGTCGAACTTGCCATGTTGAAGCCCACAAAAAATAAGGCAGCAACATGTTGAGCATGCATCCACATTCAGCACGGAACTTACTAGGGATGTAGATGCTGCACATGTCACAGTGATGCAGGGGAGTTGGGTTGGGTTTTTTATTGTTTAACAGTTGTTGGAAAAGGCTGATACACACAAAAGTTGTGTTAAGAAATTTGCTTTCACTTTTTGGCATACAGGTTCTTACCCCTAGTGTAAAGGGTGCTACAAGATTGGCCCTTGCATTTGCACCCACCATGCTAGCTAACACCCAAGATATTGGCCAGGTTCCGACAATTAGAATGAAAATTACTATGAGAATTGGAGAGTAAACAGGGGTTGTACTTCTTATCTGGTAGTCAAATTGAAGGATATATATTTTCATAGTTTTTTCAGTCAAATCTTGTGTGGCTTGATGATTTTGGGAGAACTTGAATAGTGGAAGGTCCTGTTGTTTCTACAGCACCCACAAGAAAATAGTGCATTCCTGTTGGTGTGCCTTGGAACCATGTGCTCCTTTAACCTAGGGGTGCTGAAATATTCTCTAGGTGCATTTCACATGGAAATTCCCCGTGCATCAAATTTGGAAGGTTTCAAAATAGGCAGAGAAAATTACATAATTAGCTCATTCCAATATGCTTACCATATTGGTCACTCCCATTGTTACATGTTGGTCAATCACTTGCATCCTATACTCACACAGCAATGACTATTCTACAGTTGCCAAGGCATCAAATCCCAGTGGTTTCAAAAAATTCTAGTGACTCACTGATCTATTAGTCTATAAGATCAACATTCTGACTGGAAACCTTGGATACATGAGGATCCCTTCCCCTGCTACTGCTACATGATTACCATTGCTCAAATATAGGCTAATCAACCCAGCACTGCCGGCCATCAAATTTGTGTAGACATTGAATTCATGAAGTAATTCAACTTGTGCAATGAGAGATTGGCTTTCCACTACAAAGTCAATCCTGCAATATTCAGTAATCAAAGATTGGAAGCAGCCCTGTTAATAATAATAGGACTCCTGATGCTGCTTACAAGTTACAACATGAAAGTTCATTTGTGATATCCAGAAGTTCCCTAATGGCGATCAATCACCCATACGCCCTGAATTTACTATTTTGTGAAGTTCCCAGTACCCCTGAGGTTCTTCCGCAGGTTCCCTATATTGGCAGATAATTTGTTATTAGCTTTGTGCCTAAAAATCTCTCTTTTGTAACCCGTACTCCATCCATCCAGGAAAACAGCAACAGAGTCGGAGAAATACTCCAGATTGATGGTCAAATCCGGCATCTGCTGCAATCTCTACTGGAACTAGCTAGCCTATAACAAGAGCAGCAGGAAACCTCGCTGGTACAAGTTTGATGCAGAGCCTCAACCGCTTATGGCATAGCAAAAACACCATGTGACTAGTGTAGTGTTGGGTGGGTATTTTTGGGTAAGGGTAAATCGAGAATTTAAAGGAGTAATCAGCCCACTACATGTATACATATATGCTTTAAAAATTTCCAATCTAGGTTAGGGTAAAGGATGTATACATATTTCAAATTTATCGATATGGGTAATGGTAAATGACTATCACAGTGTAGAGGTAACGATAAATAACCTATTATTTACCTTACGTTTAGCATATGGATGTAAACAAGTAACTGCAGGGTATACCGTAAGGTAACCTGAAAAACGTATACTGCAAAAGTGGCACGTTGGCATTGGGAACAAACAATTAGTGGCGCAGTTGGACATGCAAACATGAACACATGAAATTAAAAATATTCAAAGGGATGATCAAAATAAAAAAGACACCGTTAGCACCTTCAGTATTACAGCAAAAAAACATTCCTATAATGAAAAGGCCATAAATCTAATCAAGTTGCAAGAGGAGAAAAAAAAAGTGTCTTGATGCAGGTAATCAATGCAGTCAAAGGAAACAATATGTCGAAAAGGAAAATATTAATTAGTCACCACAACTGACACCACTAGCAACTGCATTGCAAAACATGTGAAGGCATATATGCTATAAGGATTAATTTTGCATATGCCTTCTTTTTACTCTCTTCCAAGCAATTTCCCATTCGCAGATATCAGTGTTTTTCTGTTTTAAAAACAATTTTGTGATTAGCCAAGGTGCAGTCATATATAAGTTGATATAGCCAATTTGACTATTGACAAAATGTGAAAGGGAAAAAAAAAGTCCTTATGTATTTTTGGCTGCCTATTGAAACTGTGTATAGAAATGTGGTGATGTTTTTAATTTTCAATTTTTTTTCAAAACATCATTGAATTTGCCCAAAAAACCTCAAAATTTTCGCAACAGTACAAAATTTTGCGCCAAAAAAAGCTGCAAGGTATACATAAACCTTGAATATATACCAATCACATGAGATAAAAGCATGTTAAGTTTAGAATATTTACCAACTGGGAAGAGTTTCTTAAAAGCTAGTTTAAAAACTTGCCCATTGGGTAGGGTATATGTTTACCTATAAACACACAAACTGTATAATTGGGTAAAGTACTAAACCTTGGCCACAATCCCTAGCCATCGAGATATTTTTGAAATTTTCATACTTAGTTGGTTTGGTTCTAAAAGAGATTTTATAGTTAAGGTGCCCTAAGGTTGGCCACATACCTATGGTCCCCTATGTGTTCGTGAACCTCTAGCTTTAGGTTATAGTCCATTTGGTATGTCACATTCGTGTTCATCAATATATATCATTTGTATTATTGAGGAGAAGGTCTTGAGTGTTGTCCATAAATATTGGACACCCCGGAAGCCAGTTTGCCCTGTTTGCATTCGAGATCTTAACCAAGATGTCAAATTCCAAACTTGCCTACAGGTGATGGTATAGACATTGATGTGTCTATTTACACACTTGGTTCCCCATTTTTTCCTGTCCTGTGGATGTTGTGGTTGTGCCTGTAGAAGAAGTGGTTGGTATTCCCACTTTTTTTTTCCTCTAATTCTTTTTTGTCTTGCTCATGTTTTCTATCAAACTAGCTCCTTGGTCAAATGACAAATTTGATCACATATTTAATATTTAATCTAAATAGAACTTGTGCATTTGGAAAACCATTATGTCTCCTGTGACTATCCCTTCAACATTTTTTTCCTTTTCCAATTGGTGAGGCTATCTTCAATTTCCTTGTGTTGCAATCCAAAAATGTCCATCATAATCTTGATATCTCCTGCAATATAAAACATTATGTTTATGCAAAAAATTGTTAATATAATTTACATCTTTAACCTAACATGAATTAAACTAGATTGGTAAATTCAATACATGGGCAAGGTAACATTCCATTTTTTTTATAAATATGATTTTGTTTTGAACATATTTTGACACAAAGTCATTGACTTCACCCACATTTTTTAGTGCAAGTGGTGTCTTGAAATTTTTGAAGCCACAAAAATCTAGTAGTTTTGATTGTGTTTCAATTAGATAGTACATTTTTTAACTTTTGGTTTCTTTCGATCCTTGTTTGAATTTGAAACTTGTAAGTAAAGAGCTTTGAAAATAACCATCCATAGTCCATTTTGTTTGCAACATTATTTGCCATTGTTTTACATTTGTAAAATAGAAGCAAATGTAAGTATATTATCCATTTTGTTGTCTATAGGAGAAAACATCATTTAATGTTTAGTAAGAACAAAGGAGATCTATGTAGTCTTGCCATAACCTATTTCACCACCAATAATCAACAATGATGTTAGCAAGTGAATAGGTGATGAATAGGTGAGCTTGTTCATGTGAACAAGAAAGAATCTTCAAAAATATTCCATGCCATGTCATTGAATATTTTTAATATATTCTTTTCTCTTGTGGCAAATTTTATGTGACATGGCAAAATATTTCACGACTTGTCATGGAATATTTTGTCACATCACATGTATGATTTGTTATGGGATCAACAATGGTTTATTGACTCTGAACATGGGTTTGGCCAACATAGCTTTTGAGTGTAACATCATGTGAAGGTTTGAAGGCAAAAGAAAATAAAAGTATGCATTTCATCATCCCTAGTGCAACCAATATTCAAAACGTTTAAAGCTCTTCGACAAAAAATTATAATATTTTCAAAATTGTTGAAATGGGTGGAAATTGCATGCTTGAAAAATATTTGATGAAATTAAAATTTCAAAATCTATTAATTATTTACCAAACATGTGTTGAAATGGCCAAGGTATTACAATATTATACATAATAATACAATGTACATGGAACCATGTTATCATTGTCAAAGGTCTTATTGTTGAGATTGGCCATGGCCTAAATGTAAATCATTATTGGAATTTTAGGTTTTTCAAACTAGGTTTTCTAGTCAAAAGAAACCCCAAAGTGACAAGCATAAAAAAAAACCTTTTAATTTTCTAGGACAAGTCAATTTTAACAAGTTTAGTATGATTGGGATGGTTTTTTGACCAACCATAGGGTGGTGCTTTTGACCAGAGTTTTTGACCGGTACCTTTTGACCAATGGTAAAATGTTACTAGTAAAATATAACCAATAATTTTATTTTATTTACTAATCAATTACGACATGGCATCATTTGATGTTAACATGTGGCAACATTATGTTATGCCATGTGAAAACATTTTTGTATGGTGCCACATGTCAACACATTGTTATGTGATAAATTGGTATGTACACACCTATGCCATCCTTACACCATATGTACATGTATACACCGCCTAGTATACAAATTCATGAACATGAGTTGTTCAAGTTTGAACCCAAGACCTCTTGGAGGCATCCTAATGCCTTAGGCACCAACTCACACAACTATTTGTTGGTAAAGCCTCTACAACATTTTCTTTTATCTTGTTAACTATGAAGCAGTTTGGCAATCCTAACTTTGGCACTTTTTTCATTTTAATTTTTGTTCAAATGAAGCAAATAAAAGCATTATCTTGTAGCTTATTCAAAGATCTAATCAATAAAATCAATATATTTTGTAAATGTTCAAATGAGTTGTAAGAAAATATTTTTGAAAATAGCAAATTGATGACAAATTTCAAAACTTGTTAAAATTTGATTCTTCGATTTCAAACTCCATTCATTAAACTAGGTAGGGTACATGCCATAGGTAGGTTGGGTAGGTAAATAGGAAGGTAGAAAAGGTAGGTAGGTTATAAGGTGAGAAGGAGGTGGGAATTAGGAAGTAGGTAGATAGTAGGTATAATAAAATTGTAACTAGGTAGGTTGAAGGTACATAAACTTAGGTAGGTTGTACAATGTTAAACAAGTAGGTAGATAACTTGTAGGGCCATAGTAGATGGGAGGTAGGAAGTAGGAGGTAGGTTATATGTAGGTAGCTAACATACAATTATTAAGTAGATAAGAAGGTAGGTAACATAGAAAATTATATTAAGTAGGTAAGTTGGATGCACATAAACTTAGGTTGGTTGTAAAATGTTAGTCAACTAAGTAGGTATGTTGTAGGACATGGTTGTTGGGTGGGTGGGTACATAGGTAGGCAAATAGGTAAATAGTACATCCAAGTGGGTGAGTGAGTAGGTACATAGTTTATATGTAGGTAGCTAGGTAATATGTAAATAAGTAGGTGAGTGGGTGGATACGTAGGTAGGTGGGTGGGTAGGTAAGTAAGTAGGTACATAGTACACCTAAATAGGCGAGTGGGTAGGTAGGTGGGTGGGTAGGTAGGTTGTAAGATTATAGGTGGGAGGTAGGTATGTAATAGGCATTTAAGATGTTCCATTTGACTAGAGAAAATTGGTCATTTTGACTATTAATGTCAATTTCTTATGTTCAATTTGATCAAATGTTTCATTTGACTAAAACCAATCATCATTTTGATTAGAGTGGTTCAACTTGAGTAGATGTATTGGTTAAATAAGTCACTCTAGTCAAGTTGGTTGAACCTTTAGTCAAATTGGGCATGTCCATTAGTCAAAAAGGACAACTTGGAAGATTTGAAAAACCTAAAATTCTAGTAGGGAAATAAATTTATGAAGCTAAGTACTTTTATGTCACACCATTAATGTATATTCACCAAGACAAAAAGAATATACATATGTTTAAAATGATTGAAATAATATAAAGTGGAAAAAAAACCTTTAGGTTGTAGTTAGAATGTAAACTTCTTACATAGTCCAAGCAACTACAATAAATTTTATGAAAATTGGTAATTAATTTGATGAAAATGCAATTGTGATGTATAATCACTAGAATTCAAAAGCTTTAAAGCACATCAATAAATGTTGAACTTCATCTTAGCTCCACATGTATTGATGAATGAACTCTTTCATGAGCCCACAAAACATATTCATCTTCAAGATGCAACACACATATTTACATTACACATATGCCCATGGCCGCCCAAGGAAGCTACCAACATTGTGACAAAATATACATATGAACATCCAAGGAAATTTCCAATAGTGGCATTGTATCATTTATCAATTAAAAAATACTATAAATTCATCCATACCCAAGTGGTGGGACATCAACAGTGGGGAAAACAATGCATTGGATAAGTAAAATGTTAGCCTCCCAATTGTTGGTGTGTTGTTATGTTAATTTGAAAATGGAAGGCCATTTCACCTTCTTGCCACCACGAATTGTAGGCCAACAACTTGCATCAAACAATCTCACAAGGCTATGGCAACTCACAACATGCAAATGGGAATTGCTTGAATTAAAAGATTGGGAACCAAATAAACTTTGAAAATTGTTTCTATGTAGGTGGTCAAAGGAAAACCTTGCTTCTTCTAGAGTTATTACCTCCTTTTGAATTAAGTTAATACCTTCTTGAATGGGCCATACAGTTAGAATTACAAGCCTAGCAACTGTAAAAAATTTCCATTATCCCACCCACGCAATGGCTCAAGTCGTTAAGACAAAACTAGTGCTTATGGTGCTTTAGTGATCCACTATGTTATTGTACCTAGAAACTTAAATAACATGGAACAAGAATTCCATTTACAGATTTGGAAAGGTTGACCCTTGTTTTGCATTTAAGCCCCATGGTTTTTTGGAGTGTAGAACATTGAATTCCAAAATTGGGTGGGCATTGTTCAATATTTTCCTCCAACTCCAAGCCAAAAATACCAAAGGTAGCAAATTATTGGAATCAAAAGGCAATTGTTACATGCATACATCCTCCACAATATTGGGTTTAACAATAGGAACATTTACTCATGGACAAAAGAAATTCACACAATCAAGATGATGGGAATCATTATTTGTGCTAGGAGGACAATCATATGTCACTTGGTAGACCCAAAAACCTCATCTCCCTTACAATGAAGAAGGTAATTTATGAAGGATGACCCGGATGTGTAATTTACCATAGTTGTTGCAAGTCTAGTAGGATCACTCGACCTTCAAGCCTTCCTCAACAACAATTCATTCCTATTAAGTCCATGACCAAATAGACCACCTTGCATGCAAATATTGTTTATACAATATAATTTTTTTGAAAACACAAATGTAGTTGTTGAATGTCATTATGTATAAACAAGTGTTGTGTTTTCCCAACTACTGTAACTAAATGTTATGCACATTTTTTGCCAAATTACAAGTGGGCATTTTTGCCCATTTTTCATTATCGCAACTATAACCTTGGGTTCGCAAACAATGCAAAGGCTTTCAAAGGTGCAGGCAAAGAATGAAGCCTAGGAATCACATTTCATGCTCCCAAGAGTGTAGGAGGGTGTGAGGGAATGAACCCACACACTCCCAAGTGGGCTCCCACTTTGGGAGTTAAAGTTCCAATGGACTTCCAAATTTTCAAAAAGTGATTTCAAGGGTCAAAATTCATTGAATTGAAAAGTTCCTTATACCATTGAAAAGCTTTTGGAAAGTAAATGTCTAAAACGGGTTCGCACATCCCATTTGAGTACTTAAAACACAAGTTATGTCTAAAGGAACGACTAGGAGTCAAATTGCCAATTTTACTCCGGACCACTAAAAGTCAAGAATCACCCTGATTTACTTATGTATAGGTGGCATGCGACATATCATTGGAAAGATTTCAACAAGGGCTATAACTTTTTTTCATATTTCACTTCAATTGGAGGTCTTCAAACAAAGTTATGGGCCTCCAAAGTTGCAAGAATCCTAATTTCAAGAATTTTGTGTCACAACCCTAGCCTTGGGCTCGCGACCAAGGCAAAAGGCTTGCAAGGGTGCGAGCCAAGAGGAAGCCCGGGAGTCAAAGCAAAGAGGCTGCAAGGGTGCGAGCCAAGAAGAAGCCCGGGAGTCACATCACATACTCCTGGGAGTGCAAAAAACTATGAGGGAGTATGAAGGAGTGAGCCCTCACACTCCCAAGACAACTCCCACTTTGGGAGATGAAGTCCCAGTGGACTCCCGAAACTTCAGAGAGCAATTTCAGGGGTCAAAACTCAATGGCTTGTGGAATTCTTTATATCATTAGAAAGCTCCTACAACTTAAATGCCCGAAATGGGCTCGCATTGCTCATTTGGACATTTGAAACACAAGTTATGGCCAAAAGAAGGGCCGATAATCAAACTGCCAATTTGACTCCCGACCAGAAAAAGTCGGGAATCGACCCAATTTACTTAGCTGCAGAAGGCGTGCGACATACTATTGGAAAGCTCTCAACAAGAGCTACAACTTTGCTTCAAACCGCATCTCAATCATAGGTCTTCTTACAAAGTTATGGGGCTCCAAAGTTGCGGGAGTCCCAACCGACGCGATTTCGAGACTCCCACTCGGAAGTTTCGGGAAAGAGAAGCCATTTGGATGTAGGCTCCATGGCCAGCCACAAAGTATACTATAAGGGGGAAGGTGGTGGCTTCCCCCAAGTCCGGGCCGTGATGAGTCTAGTGTGTCCGTGTTGCCTATAGCTTGTCCTAGCACCAAAGGTGTTCCAACTATGCACTAACCACTTTGTGTGGGTTGTGTGTGGGCCCATGTGAGTGAAAGAAGCTTGTCAACTCTTCCTAGTCCCATCCCAGAGCTCCAACACGCCCCTCTACCCCTCAAAGTGTTGTGAGCTAGGGAGCATGCCCCGACTCCTCCCTCTTCGGCTGTCTTCTACTTGGACTTGCATTCGAGTCCTTCCAGGAATTAGGAGTGTATCATTTCGGGACTCCCAACTTGGGAGTCCCGAAACAAAATCACATTTGAATGTAGCCCCCATGGTTAATCACAAAGAATATTATAAGGGGGAAGGTGGTGGCTTCCTTCAAGTCCAGGTTGTGGTGAGTCTTGTGAATCCTATGAGTCCATGTATGCTTGTGTCATCTGTGCACCAAAAGTGCTCCAACTATGCATTAACCAACTTGTTGTTTGGTTTGTGCAGGTCTGTGTGAATAATTGACCTGCTTATCACTCATCCTAGTCCCCATCTCGGAGCCCCATCACACCCCTCTACCCTCGAAGTGCTACGAACTAGGGAATGTACCCCAACTCTTTTTCCTTTTGTTGTTTTCACCTTTAGACTCATAGTTGAGTTTATCAAGGAATTTGGGGGTGCGTCACTCATCATTGAACTTTTGCAAATCGAAGGAAAATAAATATCAACAAAATTTGAAATGTCACAACAAAGATGGAGGCCCAAATGGAAGTATAGTGCAAATGGAACTTGAATGTAAATGGAATTTTAATTTTGAATGAATAGCAAAAAAAAGGGAGTCATAGGAAGTTCGTAACTGAAATATTCACATGGACCATGAAACCTCCTCATTGCTTGACATGAAAATGCCAAAAGCTAAACAAATTTGCAAGATCGTGGACACCTACCTCAGAAGCAACCCTTGATGATAACCACCAACAATGAATTGTAGCATAGAGATTGTTAGCCTCCACAAGAAATTTTGTATTCTTGTATTAGTGGCAAAGAACATTGTGTTGATCTTGGAATTCAAAATTGATCAGTTGTTTAGTGTGCCTATCAAACAATTGAGTCCAATGGAATAAACATGTGCATTCCTTATCAACCATCCTAATAGAAGGGTTCCCAAAACCATAAATTTTTTTGATAACATTCCAATTGACTCATGCACTGTTAGCCATGAATCCCTTAACCATGTTTCAGCATCGTCTGATTAAATTTTGTCCACATGGTTTGTTGAGCTTAAATGTCCTTAGACTGCATGTCACAAATTGCAATGGTCATCATTTATAATAGGCCTGGGATCGTACACATGACAAGCCATAATTGTCCAACTAGCAATATGCTTCACATGATCAAACATGATCCAAGTGTTCTACAAATCCCTTACATAGTGTAGGTTACATTTGTGCAACGAGGCTCATTCCACTCCTCACATCATTTATCAACATCTTGAAAATGAATTTTTTTTGTTTTAGAATTTGTCCTTAGAAACATCATTCCTAGATGTAATCATAGGGAAGCATGAATTTCAATTCAAGGATGTTATCAATATAACCACCCCCTAAATGATGCTTGAAAGAAGCAAAAAGGTTACAAACATCGAATGAACTCAATTTAGAAAACTTGTTCTAAATTAACTCTAGTTGCTCACCATCAAGAAGCTCCATTATACCATCACCACTACATCTAATAAATACCTACCCAAGAAGGTCTTGCTAGCACTTAGGGAAATTGCAAATATCTTCACATCAAGTGTGTGATCAACCTTTTTAGTTTCGTCCATAGACTCCTTGTACTTACCATCCACAATATAATGTTTGTGGACCCCAAGATGAATTGCCACTCTTGAGATTGATTGGAGTCTATGCACATCATAATAAACTCTTTCATTATAATCAATGACACAAAGGGGAGGAGCATGACAAAATTTGCATCCACGCAAGGAAATGGAAGGAGATAATGCCATTTGACCTACAACTAGAATATGAAAACAGTCACCACACCAAAAGATTTCATTGCAAAAGCTAAAATGCACAAAGTTTTCACAATCATCTTGCACACAATCGAAGTGACCCAAGCAACTAGCCTTCTTGAAGCTAAGCCCAAACCTATTTTTGATATTGGTTATGATCACCTTACACTAAGCATGGCCATGGTACTTCCTATCCATGCCTTGCATTTGCAAAAACCTATGAAGAGTTGAAAAGCATCAGTGGTAATTCAAACAAAATATCCCCATCAAAACCAATTGGCAAGTATTGAACTTTTTGAAGAGGTATCTTGTCATAATCCAAATTTTGCAACTTGTTGGAAGAATGTCATGGCAACATCATGGCATGGAAGCAAGAAATAATAGACTAAATACTCTCAACTAGGTTGGAAGGTTGTGGTGGCAACGAACCACCAAATTGAGGAATTGCTTTTGATGATTTCCTTGACAAAAAAAGGGGTGTGAAGTTGTCACTTGTGGAAGAATTGGATAGTTGAATGAAAACAAAAGATGCAAGAGCATTTGAACATTGAGCAAAAATGTCGCAAACTTTTTGCTCTTCCTTCACAATCTTAACCATAGAACCTACAATTGTTGGTATCAAAATGGTGTTTTGATAATTATGAATCAAGTTATCCACCCACTGTCTCCCTTGAAAAGAGGTTGTGGGAATCTAGTATAATGAACTCAAAACCAAGTTATTATAATCATACAAGATGTCCTTGGATATATGTAAAGAACTTGATTAAAAAGTAAAAAAACTCATAAACAATGTTTAGAGACAAAGGTGGTCCCTAAATTGTTGACCATGATGGTGAGGTCCGAGCGGCCAACAACATGAAATGTTGCCATATTACCAAGTGCACGAGGATAATAGTGAAGGAATTGATAGGGATATGAGAAGAACACAAATAGATAGAAGTGAAATTAAAAACAAGGGCATGATTTTGAACAATTTACAAGATCAAAAGGAGGAACCCCAAAAATATGATCCAAGCAAGGAGCGAGAGGAATATGAAATTGAATAGATCACAACAAGGATTTGAATCACACACATAAAAAATTCAAAGTAAGTACTTATTGGGTGGATCTTTCTGATGACAAGGTTAGCCTTGAATGGTAAAATCAAGGAACATTATTGTTGCCAATGATTATGTTTCTTGACGGAATGCGACTTGATATAAAAATTGGAACAAGGTGTTCAAATGGATACCCACATCATTGAGGACCTAACGAAGAATTTCCACAAACTAAGCATTATTATTTGAATTACATAAATATACTAGAAATGAGGCACAAACAAAAATTGAAAACTAATGTGCAGAGTCATTAAAAAAGATGGGCAACCATAATAGCATGGATTTGCTTCTGAAAAGACATATGAAACAAAAAAAGAATGTATCGCCACCTTAGAAATATGGAAGGAAGTTGGTGACAACACATTAAGAGAAGTGAACGATTTTAGGGGAATTAGCAGTCATGCTAACACAAACTAGATTGGCTAGATTTACACTCACTATAAGAAATCATAACTTTTCAAAAGGCCAACTTGATTGAAGTGTCCACATTGGCCAAAGGGTATGTTCATTTTGATTAAAGGTTTTAAATGCCTAGCATAATTAATAAGCTAATAAGCTACTTATTAGGTAATAAATAATGTAAGCCTTTTAGGTAAGTATCCTAGGTGACCTAAGCTTATTAGGTAGAGCTATTAGCCATGTAGATAGCCTACTAGCCTAAGCCTACTAGGTAAATAACATAAGTTACCTAGGCCTAGTAGGTAGGTAGCCTATTACCTTAAACCTACTAGGTAAATAACGTAAGCCATTTAAACTTAGTAGATAAGTAGTTTATCCTACTAATTAGGTAAGTAGCTTAGGCCACCTAGGCATGTTAGGTAGGTAGGCTATCCTACGTATTAACTAGGTAAGTAGCCTAGGCCACTTAAAACTATGAAGTAGGTAACCTAACTTAGGTTATTGAAGTTTACCTAATAACTATTTACATAGCATAAGCCACCTAGGCCTACAAGGTAGGTAGCTTAACCTAGGCCATTTATAAAGCCTACTAAGCATGTAAC
>Ga0116231_10003500_pt1 | contig 32571 bp, 20 predicted proteins | sample S1TSphgellanicum_2_FD_89695 | JGI IMG/M metagenome (GOLD analysis project Ga0116231, IMG submission 89695) | Host-associated microbial communities from peat moss isolated from Minnesota, USA - S1T2_Fd - Sphagnum magellanicum MG | ecosystem: Host-associated > Plants > Peat moss > Unclassified... | reverse complement strand
AATTTTTTTTATTTTTTTTTTTTTTTTCTTTAAATATAAAAACAATTTTTTTTTTTTTTTTACTTATCATTTTTATTTATTAAAAATTTTTTTTTTTTTTTTTTTTTCCCTTTTCAATTGCACCTTGTGGTTGGTTTCTCATCACTTGTACAAGCATTTGTAAGTGGTCTAGTTTTTTGAAGATTCTTTTGCATAGGTTTGTCTTTGCCCCCACGCAAAAAATTGTCAAAAGGACTAATTAATATAGTCCCAAGCAACAAAATTTTCTTCCATCTAGGAGTGAAAAATGGAACATCAATCATTTGTGGGATTTTTGAGGTGCACTTTCATGTTCAAAATTAAAACCGGTGCAAATAATCAACCAATATGGGGATGGCATCGATGCTTTTTTGAATGCACGAAAAGATTCCAGTTCATCACAAGATAATGAATAAAAAATTAGTAATGATGACACACAAGATTCTTCTTCTATGGAATCAAGGTAAGAAGGTTTGCAAATTGAAATGGCTCCATCACTCTTGTGCATGTTCAATAATGTTGAAAAAATGTCTAGAGGAAACACAACCAAGGGTGGTGGGATTAATTTCATTAAGAAGAATCAAATGAAACAATAATCTCAATTTTTTTGTTGTACTAAGAAGCCGCAACAACATTTTGACCAACGATTATTCCTCTCTTATTCAATGCCAACACATGTGGAGGAGGTGTGCTATGAATATGCCTTCTGTCCTCCTAGGTGTGAGGGGGAAGATGATGATGATGGGGAGGAAAAAAATCTTATAGACCAACACCTTGGACAATTTTTACCTTGGTTTTGCAATTATATTCACAAATGTGTTACTTGAGCTTGGAGATTTGATGAAGATGCTTGGTGATGGCAACTTCTTTTCAATCCAAGCCTTTTCCAATGCCCCAAAAGCTCCAGGAAACAAGAAAAACATCTTCAACTCCAAAGAGTTTTTAAAGGATACCCAATTGAAAAAAACTCTAAAAGGGAAACATGTGCATGTTTTTTCTTTCTTCATCTCCTCATGTTTTTTGGTCTTGATGGAAGGATTCTCAACATAGATGAAATCTTGGATTTTAATGTTGAAAAATTGAGATATTCATAAAAAATAAATATTTTAATAAATGAATCCCCCCTACCATAAAAACTTATAATACTCTTACAAGTTTAACCCACCATGTGTTTTAAATAGTTCAAAAATCATAGCTTTTAGGAATAGTTGTGTTCCTTTCTAATTAAGAGCCACTTTAGACAAGGGTTGACGCACTCCCAACTCTTTAAAGGGCTCAAATGTGAGCCCAAGTAGAAAGCAGCGAGAAAGGAGGAGTCGGAGCACGCTCCCTGGCTCACAACCCTTTGAAGGGTAGAGGGGCGGGTTGGAGCTCCGGGATGGGACTAGGAAGAGTTGACAAGCTTCACTTCTCACTCACACAGGCCTGCACACAACCCACACAAAGTGGTTAATGCAAAGTTAGAGCACCTTTGGTGCTAGGACGAGCCACGAGCAACACGGACACACAAGATTCACCACGGCCCGGACTTGGGGGAAGCCACCACCTTCCCCCTTATGGTATACTCTGTGACTCTCCACGGAGCTCACATCCAAATGGCTATTTTTCCCAGGACTCCCGCGCGGGAGTCCCGAAATCACGCCAAATGGGACTCCTAGGACTTTGGAGCCCCATAACTTTGCGAGCAGACCTCGGATCGCGATGTGGTCTAAAGCAAAGTTGTATCTATCGTCGAGAGCTTTCCAACGCCGTGTCGCACTCTCGAATCGGACATCGGTAAGAGGTCGATTCCCGACTTTTAGTGGTCGGAGTCAAACTGGCAGTTCGACTCCCGACCCTTCTTTTGGCCATAACTTGTGTTTCAGATGTTCAAATGAGCAATGCGAGCCCATTTTAGACATCTACGCTTCAAGAGCTTTCTATTGATATAAAGAACGCCAAAATCCATTGAGATTTGACCCCTGCAATCGCTCTCTGAAGTTTCGGGAGTCCACCGGGACTCCATCTCCTCCATCTCCCAAAGTGGGAGTTGCCTTGGGGAGTGTGAATGTTCACTCCCTCACACTCCCTCACACTTTCTTGCACTCCCGAGAGTATGTGATGTGACTCCCGGGCTTCCTTTTGCCTTGACTCCTGGGCTTCCTCTTGGCTTAATTCCCGGGCTTCCTCTTAGCTTTAACTCCCGGGCTTCCTCTTGGCCCGCACCCTTGCAATTCCCTTTACCTTGGTCGCGAGCCCAAAGCTAGGGTTGCGACAAGGGTCCAAGGACTAATGTGAATAAAATTGAAACTTGAATTGAGCCCTTTTTGCACATATAAAAAAACATTATTGCCTTAGGTATAATGAGTGTGTCCAAAGGCTTGGGGTCCAATTTGAAGGTCCAATATAATTAAAATTTGATCTTGCAAATAATTCCTTTACTTGCTACAAATTTTAGACCTAAAATCAAATTGTGTTGACATGCACAATTAGGGTTTCAAAATTGAAAAAAAAATTAAAAGATGATGACCTTGCTTTTTTTTCATTTTCGTTAAATTCAAACTCCATTTATCCTTTTAGAGCAATGAGGTTTGGGACTTCACCATCCACCCAATTTTTAAAAAAAATTTCACCTTTTTCATTTTCATCTTTCACCATAACTACTTTCTTCCTTGGTGCTCTCTTCTTTAGAATGGGAACTGGTTTAGGGATCTCTTGTAAATCCAAATTCCCTTCCACATGAAAATTGAGATTTCAACCTTCCACTTTTTACCCTACCTTCTAATTCACCTCCATTTTGTGCATTTGGAAGGGCTAGAAATGCATTCCTTTTAGCAACCACCTTTTAAGGATTCACAAAACTAACCATGTCAGTTCTTGAATTGGTCAAAAATGGGTGAGCTGGTGTGCTTTCAACAATGTCCTTAATCCATAACATGTCTTCCATTCTCACAAAATTTGAGCAACAAGGGTAAAAAAAACAATGGAAAAGATCAAAAAACAAAGAAATGAACAACCTTAGATTGTAGTTTACACTTTGGTTCTCCAAACCATGAATTTCATTTTAATTTTTTTTTTTTTTTGGTCCAAACTAATTGGTTTTCCCTCCAAAATAATTCCATGTAAGTGAAATCACAATTTGATTTGTCTTGGTCTTGGACCTTCATCTAAAGGCCTTGGGACAAATTTAAAGCTCTTGACCAATAGGAATGTTCAATTTCATTGCACCCTGCTCCTTGGACCCTTGTTTAAAATGGCCCTAAGTTTTTTTTAACTAATTTCCTTTCAAATTGTATACTACCTTATTATTTGACACTTCCACTAAATTGGCATAAGTTTTGATTCTAGGACACAACATGAGTTTTAATGGCACAATAATCATGAATGTTTTTCTCTAGGTAAACTTTTAATGAAAATATTAACAACCATGTTTTCAACAGAATAATATTTCACCTAGATTTCTCTAGAAGTTATTTGGGTTTGTATAAAGTGAAATTGCAATTAATGTGTTTGCAACACGAATGAAATTTCAGATTTTTAGCAAGTGCAACAACACTTTGATTATTTCCACTTGGGTTCTGCATTGATATGCATTGCCAATGATGATGAAATGACAAAAAAGAAATAAGGGTTTACATTTGAAAACTTTGTTATTTTGAGATATATATAGGATTCAAATTGTACAAAAGACCACCCAATTATCATCCAAGGGGAGATTTAATTAACCACCCTTGTTTTTTATTCATTGAAAATTTGGAAGCAATTAGGGTGGATAAACATTAAATCAACCAAGCAAGTGGGATTAAATCTTTAAAAAAAAGGTATTTAAGACATAAATTTTTATTGGAAACTAGTTTAATTTCAAAAAAAAAATCTTAATCTTTTGAAATAATCTCAACATATTCAATTGAAATAACACATATTTACATTTGTATGAAATTACATGTAAACATGTGTATGGAATTGGAAAAACACAAAGATTCAATTTTATTTGTTTGAAAGAACACAAAGATTCCAAAAACATTGAAAAAAAATAAAGAGATTTGTTTCTCTTTCAATATTTTATGACATTTTGAAAAATTACAATTTGTAAAATGTTTATTTTTAAAAAATTCTAGTTTGGAATGTCTTTTTGTATGACCTACGATTATAGCCCATCCCACCTAAACTAGCTTTGATGAAATCATCATCACTAGAATAAATGACTATGGATTTCAATTTGTTTTTTTTCAAGGTCAAACAATTTGTTGTCCTATCCAAATTGTTCTTTTGCTACCAATGTATAGGCCATGTACTTTGCTTCAATGGAAAATAAATAAATAATTGTTTGTTTTTTGTTGGTCCAACTTCCAGTTCCCAAGGATAAAATAAAAATGTATCCAAAGGTGGATTTTATGGTATCAATGTCATTAGCCCAATTTATGTTAGAATACCCATGACATATCATATTGGTTTTGGATAAAGAATTGAGATGTGATTTTTTTTGTAAATGAGCCCATTAGTAATTGAAATTCTTTTAAGGTAATGCATTATTCTTTTCATTGCAGATTAGTGAGTAATTCTAGGGTTAACCAAATATTGGGATACAACTCCTGTAGAATGTGCAATATCTTGTTGTGTACAAACCATTGCATACATCAAACTCCATACTATTGATTTATAAAGAATTTCAACCATCTTTCACTTGTATTTGAACAGAGATTGGTTTTTAATTAATTTAATCTAGTTTCATGTGAAGTGGAAATTGGTTTACAATTTTCCATGCCATATCTTTTTAATACATCATTTATGTATTTAATTGATTTAGCTCCATCATATGTAGTTGATGATTCCTTTTACTTTGGAAACCAATACAATATTAATTTCTCGCATATTAGTCATTTCAAATTCTACACAAAGTAAAGTTTTTGTTTGTGATAACAATTGTTTACAATCATTTGTGATTATAATATAATCATTTATATATAAGACTATGGCAACAAATAATGCTCCCATTCTTTTCGCATTAATGTTTGTTTGCCATATTTTTCTCAAAACCATTTTGAAGTAAATAGGTATTTATGCGGGCATACCAAGCTCATGAACTTTGTAATTTAAGTCCATACAGACTTTTATTTAGTTTACAAACAAGATTATCCTTTTTTGTTTTTATGAAGCCTTTAGGTTGTCTCATATATATATCTCTTCCTCAAGTTCACCATTCAAAAAACTATTTTTATGTCTATTTGATGGACCTTGTAATCATTTTCAACTGTAAGGGTCATTATAATTCTATTGGAACTTAATTTTACTATAAATGAGAAAGTTTTAGTATAGTGAATACTTCGAACTTGGGAGTAGCCTTTTGCTATTAAACGAACTTTATATTTGTCAACTTGACATTCAAAGTATAATACATAAAACCCATCTACAACCAATAACATGTCTACTAAGAGGCAATTTTGTTAAACTCCAAGTTTTATTTTTAATTAATTATTTATACTCATCATGGATAACATTATGCCATTGAATAACATCATCTGATCCCAAAGCCTTTTTTAAGGTTTCCAGCAAGGTAAAATCACAATCAAAGGAACCACCCAAGTGAATGGACACTCCTTAAAATTGTATTTTTGTATGTTTGAAAGATCACAAGGAAGCATAATAGTTTGGATTGTCATAAAGTTTTTTGGAATATTTTCCATTAATTGCAAAGTTTACATGTTCAAAGTTTGACACAAATCAAAAATGTTTTTTCATGTTCAAAGCATTCAAACCTCAAGAGTGGACAGTCCTTGTTTTTTTTTGAACGTTTTTTTTTTATACCAAATGTGCACCATTCCTTTTGAAAATTGAAGAGGATTTTAATATTGATGATTAGAAGGGCAAAAGGATTTGAACTGATGAAAATTGTTTTTATAACCCGTTTGAGTACATTTGGCTCAAAAATGTTTTTCACCCTGAAAATTATGGATTTTGAAAGTGTGGCTTTAACAAAAGTTGTTCATATATATGTGATAGAGGGCATGAATGCATAATATACATGATGTAAAATTAATTTTTAGTCAAAATGTATTTATTTTTAAAACGCAGTGTTAAATGGGGTATCCAAAATACAAAATTTTAAGTTATAAACTAATGTAAGAATGACATGTGTCATGTGCATTCCTTGGAAAATGACTTTTACCTTGGCACCCTTAACTGTTTTGACTGTGATTTCATCTAGTAGTACTTGATGTATGTAGATTATAGCTCATTATACTTATGAATAACTTAAATTGAATCTAGGAATTGTTGAGATGGTTTTGATGTTCAAGATGACCATCAAACTAATACTATCAATGTTGTATCACCATGATCTAAAAGGCTAGTTTCATCCATGTCGTCAAAATGGTCATCATCTTGATTTTGGGGAAAAATATATATTTTAAAACCAATATGATGAGCAATTGTACAAGGTAATTCTAGAGGAATAACCTCATTTTAAGTTTGTGGAAGTACTACAAGGTTTATTAGAGGATTAATGAAAGGCATATGGTTTGGTGGACTTACTAAAGGTTCTTAATAATTTTCTATTAAATGTCAAATAGATTCATTTGGTTCTTTGTTGACTTTATGTGAATATTTAGAATTGTTAGTTGAATTGATTTGGTTATTAATAGATAATTTCTTTGCTTTTATGTTATGTAACGGAGGGTTTTCATAAATATGACATCCTTACTAATTATTATAGTTTTTTGAAAAAATGTTATAAAATTTATAAGCCTTAACAATATCATTATACCCACTAAAATGCATTTTTGACTTTTTAAGTCCAATTTCTTTTTTTTAATCTTTGGGTATATGCACATATGCATCACAACCAAAGATCCTTAAATGAGACAAAGAGGGATTTATACTTGTCCATTCTTCTTCAAGTGTCACTATCCCATCCAACGCATTATTCATTTTTAAATATAATTTGTTGTAGACATGGTTTCAATCCAAAAAGAGTTTGGAAGATTAGCAAAATTTATTAGACATTGTGCATTTGCAACCAAGGTTTATTTTTTCCATTTAGCCACTTTGTGTTGTTCTAGAATATAGGTTGTTGTTATTGTTTAATAATTTCATTTTCCTTACATAATTCTTTAAATTGATTAAATTTTTTTTCCACCACTGTCACTTCAGATTATTTTAATTTTTCTTCCTATAAAGGTTTTTATTTCAGCTTTGTATATTTAAAATAATCAAAACTTTAAATTTATATTTCATAAAAGTTAAGAAATACTTGAATCCTCAATGTGATTAGGTTTGCATGGGTTTGCAGACATCTGAATGCACTAGGTCTAATAGAAAGTTAGCTCCTTGACCCCTTGATTTTGGAAATTTGCATCTTCTTTGTTTACCGTATACATAACTTGGACAAAATGAAATTTAGGAGAGTATTTAAAATATAAATTTTAAACGTAATTGTTGATGCATTGGTTTCATCTTTTGTACATTAATGTGGCATAGTCTTTGGTGCCACAAACCACGACTTCTTCTATTTGGAACGTCATGGGTTATTGTATCAATGCAAGGAAAAGCATCAATAGGGAAGGAAATCAAAGTGCTCAATTTGTATAAATTAATTTCCCCTTCACAAATTCTAATGATTTGATTGGATTTATCATGTATGGTACAATTGTGAGGTGTCAAGGTAAAGGAATATCTCGCATTCGCAACTAAGTCTCTAAACTAAGTGTCCTTTCAAATCTTATACTAACTTATTATTTAACATCTGAAGCTGACTTGCTCTAAGTCATGTACTACAAGTACAAACCTACCACTTGATGAAGATGAACTCCCTGAGCATGTGTTTAAACATACCTCCTTTGTTCTTGATGATGGCAAGAAGGCCCATGGATGTCAGCAGGGTCTTATTTTCCCTGGGAAGTTCAAGGAAAAGGTAGCCATTGTGAGAAAAGAGCTTCAAACACAACTTGAAAAGTTTGATCGCCCTTCTTCTTGACAAAGGAGCTTTTCAAGGGTGAGAAGGGATGTCTTATAGCACATACGAATGAGCTTCTATCATTTGCCTTACCACATCAAGGTGATTCCATTCTTTTCACCATGTTCTTGGATCCTTTCTCAGACACCTACAATTTATGGATGCAGGTCCAGGGTTCGATGATTTCTTCCACCTTTGGCAAAGGAGCATAGTAGGACTGGGGTTACTATGAGTTGGAGCCAGCTAATGGTTGGCTAGCTAGGAAGGCCACTGCTGCATTGTAAAATGTGTCATAAGTAGTGAGGCTGCCGTTTTTTCTTCCTGTCCTGCATCAAGGGGCATTAAGTTCTTTGGTGTTTTACAAGGGTGTCTTCCACATGGAAGTTGCCTCATTGATCTCTCTATTTCCAGTACCTGTGCTTCCCTTGCCTTTTCAGTTGCCCCCATTTCGGCAGTCCCTTGACTTGGGGTTCTTTATTGGCAACCCGAGCAGACTTTTGTGACTTCCTGTTGGTCATATGTTTGCCTACTCCAGTCCACTCACATGGCTTCTGCATAAGCTTTGCTTAGCTACTCTGAATGATGAAGTTGGGCAATTGGACTTGGCTGTAAGCCCATTGGCTTTGGCAGGGTTCCTGGGGCTTCATTTCACAGCAATAACACTTCTGCCAATAGGGGTTTTGGATACTGGCCAGATTGTGACAGGGGTGTTGGGTATAGGTGTGCAGCACACATATCAACAGGCTTTAGCTTCTTGGTTATGGCAGTCTTGTTTCTTACCACAAGCAAGGACTGGCATGAATAATTTACACCCCACCAGCACTTATTGATGACCAGTTCCAGCTAGATGAGGCTTCACAGTCCAGCCTCGGACAGGCTTGCTCTTTAGCGTTTTTCGCAAATTTTGACAAGCAGGGGAATTTCTTCCTGCTTGCATTTCAGCAGGGTCCTAGAGACCTTGGTGGCCAAAGAAGCCATCTGTGAGCCTCATATGGACTTCATCACATGATGTAAGCTGAAACTTAAATATGTACAATGGTAGTGAACTATGGCATTGTGCAACTATGATTAAAGCAAAGGCTCAGTTTAGAACAAGCTTTATCATGCCTTAGAAGTTTCTTGATCATAAAGATTTCTCTCAGTTAGGCATTCAACATGGGCATAGCAGGCATATTTGCCAGCCAATTTGTGTTGGCATGTTCCCTCTTTGTCTCTATATCTTGAGACCTCAATCTCAGAGGTCCCTCTAGGTAGATGAGTGAGCATCTTACAAGAAGCAACCCTGCAGCCATGCAAGTCCTCCATAGTCTAAGGAAATATATTAGAATGAATAAAAGATGTGAATGAAATTGAAAAAAGTAATCAAAAAGTTGTGTCAGCTCTGGCCAACCCAAAACAAACATGAGAATGAGTGGTCATAAAGCACCAGATAATTATCTTTTGCCATAAATGGCAGTGGCCAGGTGCTCTTACACTCCCACTGACTTCATCATCTCCCAATAGTGGGTGTAGGTAAAAATTTGCCCAGAAATTAGGACAAACAATTACACATTTCAAGAAACATGTGAGAAGACTTGGCATGATGTTGGCTAGCATTCAAGACACACATATAAGAATAAAAAGAAGAAGATATTGGAACCCTGTAACAATAAAAGTCTAGACTGTAATTCAAAACTTGCTCAATGCTATCCAGACAAAAAGGGTTCAATAATCATCTCCACCGCTGAGCATGGATCTGTGATGTCAAAACGCTGCATGACCTACATAAAGAGACACATGATGGATACCCATGAGTTGACCAGCTTATAACCAGCCAGGAGGCAATCAACTGCAACAAACTATTTGGAAACAGTAACAGAAAACTAGATAGAGGAAATATGCCAACACAACACAATGTATAAACAATTCACAATGCAACAGGAGTTATAGGGTGATCAGTGTTTGACCTCAGGGTGAACAATGCCAAACGTCCCAATGCGAGACCCCTTGAACATAATGTTGGCTTGCCGTCCTGTGAAAAATTCAGGTTCCTGCCCCATACATGGAAAACTGAGTTAAGTGGAACAGTGGTTAGAACAATTGACAATAGCAAGTACTTTATAAGCATGATACTTCCTTGGATCCCTCATTGTCCTTTATCCTGGATGGAAAGTCAAACACCTCATGCAATAATTTTCAGCATATAGCTTGCCCTGGAAAGTCATCACTTCAGTCTTGTTCTCAGACGTTCAGCATAACAACATGCTAAAATAGTATGTGATGAGCATCATACTTGAGATGGGGTTATGTAATATCCATTGTCACTGTAGCTTTGAGTATTTTCATCAAACTCAACAACTGGGACACCCACAATCTCCATTATTCTGTCCACAAGTCCATGGATAACCTGTTTGTAACCCAGCCAAACAACAGATAATGTGTTCAGATATATTTCAATGTAGCAAAATAGAAAAGGGGTGAGAGTGAAGTGCAGGAACCCACAGCCAACAACAGCATGGAAAGAAACCAAGGGATTACCTCAAAACCTGAGTTAAGATTGCAATAGAGAGCAGCAAGATGCCGATGGTTGGCAGCACCTACATCCTCTTCTGTATCAAGTCTGACGATATCAGATACCTCAAACAGCTGCCATGACAGATAACCCTTCAGTAATTTCATGTTAGAGCTAAACAGCCTTTAAGTGAAGTTACTACACAATTAAGTTACAGGAGTTTATTGCAAGCATGTCAGTGTACTGATGGAACCTTGATTGGCCGAGGTGAATCTTTGTTGTGACCCATTGTTTTCAATATTCCTGGCAGCAGACTACTGCGGACAACCTGCAATCCTCCAGCAGAGCTTCCTTTAGCATACAACAAACAGATATACTGTATATAATAGATATATGACAAGCTAAAACCACACCAGTAATATCAAGCCTACATATACTGTTCAGAACTTCCACCATGCACTCTCTCTTACCTCAAATTCTGATGTTCGTGGATTGCCAACAATTACAGCCGTCTTTCCATCGTCTTCACGGTTCACCATTGCAAAGTTCTCATCATGTGAACCCAGGATCCATGTAACCACCTCCGTGAAGCCTGCCATGGCAATCTGCACCAATACAAAGATAGCAACAAGCTTAGCAGAAGTTTCCCAGCTGTAAAATAGATCAGTTTGAAGTCATTTGCAACCATATGAATAAGATTTGACCAACCTGAGGGCACTAGATCACAAATGCATTAGGGGAATTCTGACAAGATCCCATACCAACTCTCATCCATTGCAAGCCTGAGCAACACAAGTTTACAGTGGCGATCAACTGGTTGGCTCAGAGGAGAAGAATAGAGTCTTTGCATTATTACAAGTTTACAATAAAAGGAAGGTTAAGATGATGAATATACCTCAGCTCGGACCAAGTCACTGAAATGGTTCAAAGGTTGCTGTTTGCCTTGTGTGTATGAAGTTGGCACTGTTCTTACAATGTTGTTGTACCCATACGCTATGGCAACATCCTGTGACGTTGTTGAGAAAACCCAAATTCTACTCAGCACAAGAAATTTCTAGACTTGGAAAACAGCTTCTTTTGCATCACAATGTAAGATTTTCTTTTGGGTGTTCAGAACACAGTGGAGTTAACAATGACTTACCTCTGCCACATCACATGCATGCAATATGTCACTTCTTGTGGGTGGCACCAATACTTTTAGTTTTGCATCAGACTTGACTGTTGCAGATAGCTGCATCCTGTTCAGCAACTCTGCCATCTGTTCACCTCACATCCCCTTAGAATGAAACTGAAACCTTTTTAAGACTTTGACTAACCACTTCCAAAGCATCTGGCAATGGGACTGTAAAGAAAGTAAAATATGTCAGTTCACCTGTCAAAGGACAAGCAAATTTCTAGAATACTCTCCACCATGTGCTCATTATTAAATATCCTCAAAAGTATTGAGATGACTCCATAATTAGAATTTAAATCAACCTTAATAGAATGTAGGGATGACCTGACAAAGGTTATAAAAATCTGCCCATTAGACAAGCAACAGCAACATGTATGATAGTGACCAGCTACCATAACATTCCCATTGACTTATTAGCTCCTTGGATGAGATGGTGAGCAATGGAAACAAATGCATGGATCGGCAATTGAATCCAGTAATGAACCATAAGGGGGAGGATCCCTCTCCATACAGAGAGGTTTAGGGAGAGAACAGCAGCAAGACCAGAAAAAAGGGATTGAACTTCAGGCTTGCGAACCTTTCTTTTAGGGCTCAGAACATAAGGATTAGGACCTATTCTCCATGAGTGTAGATTTATCACCTCTGATTTTGTGACTACTACTTGAATTACCTTCAAAGTTATAGACCTCTCAGAAAGAAATATCTCCTTCATTATTTAGTATCTGCACACTTATTTGAATTAACCTCAAATGAATTGAGAGATGGCCTGATAATAAGGTTATGAATATTTTAGATCTGACGAAATAACAACAACCAATTGGCAAGCATGGAAAGAAAGAGGAAATCCAACACTAAGGAAAAAAGAAAGGACCAAAAATAAAACTGAGAAGCAGTTTGAATGTCACTGACAGTCATAGAGAAGTTTAGGCACCTTTAATGCAGCATGCATGGTAGTGACCACCTACCATAGTATCTAGGAAAGAAAGAATTAAGGATATTGGTCCCTTCTCTTTCTGCTCATTGATTAACACTGTCCTAGCAGTGAAAAGGTTCCTCAATCCTCACAAACTCTCTAATATTTCCCCATGTCATCATCTTCTCAATCAACTATAGCATGGATGAAGGTAGGGACACCAACCTCTTGTGCTTGCAAAGAAACTCCAATAAGACCATTGATGGAGGATACATCAACTTCAAGTGAGCGAACCGAAAGATCTGGGTATAAATTTGACCTTCCATCTGGACTTACAACCTCAACAGGCTCAACCTCAAACTGTGGGGTGCTGTATTGAGAGAACATTGTGACCTGGTCCCAACATATCACAGATTAGAGCATAGAGAGTCATATACAATTGTGTGGTATTCAAGAGCATGTCACTGATGAACTGAACTCAAGGCACCAGACACTCTGCAACTAAATTGTTTTTGCATACCATAGTGTTGAGGACTATTTTAGCTTTTGTCAAATCTGTTGCTGTGCACTCAATGAAGACATTTCTCGTCTTCAGGGTGATGGCTGAGTGTGCCCCATTGATGATAGGTGGCAGTGAAAGAACTCTCCTGTTAAAACAATCCATTACCAGAAATCTGAATACCAGAACCAAATGTGAAGCAGCTGGCTGTCCAGACCCACATTCCATGAGGCAGATAGAACATAAACTATCTAGGAGATTGCAGAGAAATCTCCACAACATTTTGGAGGTAACGTGACAAGAAGTGCAGTCACAACCTTATGAGAGTTGCTCACAAAGTGTCAGACCATCACCTTCATCATGAATAGCAGTGACAAGCTGCCATTGGTACCAACTGATTTCATCAGCTCCCAACAGTGGGTGTAGATACGTATATGACAATCAGCCCAAAATTTTGAGCAATTTTGAGGCATATGGAACAGACCAGACAGACCAGAACAACACTTGCATTTTTTAAGCCTTATCTGAGGAGAGGGAAGACCGAAAGACACATAGTACTCACCTTTTGCTGTCATACAAGACAGGGTAGACAAGAGAGCTCTCAATGATGCTCAGAAACTTCTTCAGCTTCATGTCCGACTGCCACCACATATAAGGACTGAGATAAGACAATTTTCTTACATGCTCTTGAGCACTTTCAAGCGCAGTAATGGCGTACATCAAAAGGCAACACCCCAAGTCACTTGAAAGGAAAATGTCAAGGAACGATGAGAGGAAAGGACCTTGTAAAATTCCATAAGCTCAGCAGCATTGAACTCATTTCTCTGCATTCAGAGGCAATTTTCTTTTAGGATACCTCACTAATGTGCAAGATCTGGATTCAGACTTGGTCTGCATAGGGACTATCCCAGTCATGACAACAGCAACAGAAGGAGAAGTCAACCTCATTGGAGTCCAAAACTAAAAGTTGGGTGACCTTACCTGTTTCAAGGGAACAAAATTGATATCAGCTGGAGGTAGTGCCTGCAAGGAGCAAACCAAATGTCAGCCAGAAAGCTCCTCACAGATGGCAAAATTACTTGCTACCACTCAAACAGCAAGACTCTAGTGAGACTACTAGAATTTCAGACATCCTCCTAGTGAATTCACACAACCATATCAAGGTGTTGTGCAACTCTTAATTTGAGTTGCAAATGAACTGTGACTACACAGTGAAATTCTTGACTGCAATCACTTGCCTCATACGTGAAGGGGCCTTGAAGTGTATCCAGATCATGAGTTCCAATAGCTACCAAAGTCCTTTTTCTGTACAAATGAAGTAAAGTCATTTTTAGATGGAAATGATGCAACATGACTTCCTCAGAATTTCATTGCCTTACTCTAAGATTTAACCCAGTAAGATCAAGCTAACTTGCTAAAGACTTCTGCAGGCTTAAGTTGTTTTCAGTGAAGAGCAGTACCGACAAAGATTCTGGTGAAGTTTGTCTTGAAGATCAATGAAACTGTTGTACCGAGACTCATTAAATGTTACACCTCTCAACACCGCACACACAACAAATGGCCTGATCAACGCTGTCTGTTCTCCTCCCAACATGAGTGAAGCAAAAATCCAGGTAAGATATTTTTCAACCCGAAAATTTTTTGGCCTGGAAAATCAACAAGCTAAAAAAGCTGAAATGGATCACCCACCTCAGGTTTCACAACCATTCTCTGATAAGAGTGTGTCAGGCTGCTTTTACAGCTAAAAGTTGGAACAGACTGCTTCTGGCCAAAAATGCGAAGTGCCCTTGCAATGCCTTCAAGGCACAAAAGGTCATATCTGCATCACAAAACAGACCTTGCTGATTTATTTCCAGGGACAAGGATTCAATGTTGATTTGAGAAATGAGCTAAAGAATAACTAGACTGCAAAGAAAAAAAAAACTACTGTCTTTTACTCTTTCCTAAACTTTATCACATACATCCATCCACAGGGGGAGCACATAGGGATGTGACAGGAGAAACAGAGGAGAGGGCATTAGAGAGGACTGAAACAGACCGGTTGGCCGGCACATCAATCTTATATATGATCTCCTCATCTTCATCCTCATCTTCTTCATGGTCCAAATGCTTCTCCTTTCGTACTATTGCCTTCTCAGTTGTCTGCCACAATCAATCTACATGTGAGTACATGGCTGGTGATTTCAACAAGATCAAATCATCATTGTGAACTAGAAAGTGGCAAGTGCTCCTCCATAGTTTGGGGAAATTACTACCTACCACATCGTCAAGTTCGATGCCAAACTCGAAACAAAGCTCATCGAATTCAGCTTCACCTAAAACAAGCCAAAAATAAGACGAGTCTTAGCAACTGCAATAGCTCTTCTGAAATTCTCTTCCTTTGCATTCCAAATCCAGAAACAGGTAATACCTACCTATCCTAGTAGCTAGCTCAAACAGACCAAAAAAAGGTCCCCACTCCTCTACTCTTCTTCATGATCTCCCAGTCCCACAACAAATTCTCACACAACAAGGTCTTTGTTGGATTCACAACTGCGAAAAAAAGAACGTGTCGTGCTCTGCTAAGTAGTACAAAAAACCATTGCCAACACGAGGAGAGGCGAAGAAGAAGGTTCTTACTGTATGTCTGCTCCAAAGCTGCAAAGAGGCGATCACGGCCCACGCTTACGGTCGGCATCACGCCCGCCTTTGGGTCTCCTCTCCCGCCTTCGCCTCAAGAGCTCCAACTGCTGGAACGCCAACAACAAGCGAAGCTGAGGATAGGGACTTAAACCCTAACCCTAAACACCGTAGCGAGGCCCGAAATCTTCAATAAAAAAGGCGTGGAAAATCCGAAAGTTTGAATTTTTTGAAAAAAATTGGAAGAAGCTAAGCTAAGCTAAGCTTTGTCGTCTATAGCCAAAAAGATTTGTGCGAAATTTCGCCAAACTGTGACACAGATGCACATTTGCCATCGCAAGATTCCTTCATTCTTTAAACTAATTCGTCATATTTAGACCTTTTGGGGCCTGAATCGCCACGATTTTATCTCTGGCTGAAACAACTAGGAAATTTTAAAATTTTAAAATTTCAACTTTCATACTTTGAAATAGCCAAATTTGGCTAGATGTTCTTATGGTTGATTGCAAGCTGTGCTACAGCAAAAATTTGAAAAAAAAACCCCTGGTTGTCTGCAGTTTTACAAAAGAAAATAAAATGATAATTTTGACATAGCAAAATTGATGATCATCCAGGAAATAATTTAGCCAAATTTGGCTATTTGCTGGACATAAAAGTTTAACAAAAAAAAATCCTTGTATATTTTTGCCCTAGTACAAAATGTGGGTGCAGTTCATTAGTCCCCTGTTTGTGTGTGTAATTCACTAGTCCCCATTTCCAACTTCATGATATAAAAGAATTAGGGAAAATTTCCAATAATCAACAAAATTAGTCAAATTTACATTAGAAAAACCAAAAAAAATTCAAATTTTTGGGTCAAGAAAATGAAATTTAAAAATTTAAAACACGAAAAAAAAGTATGAAAAATTTAAAAGTTGGATTGAAAAATATCACATATTTATATTTGTGAAATTTAATCATTCCACTTATTGTAATACTAATATGGATGAAACGACTAAGTACAATAATTATTTAATGTATCATTTAACAATGTCACATATAACTAGATTAATTCAACCAAATTAATAATCTATCATGAACTTTGTACAAATGTATTTTAGATTTTCATTTAATAAAATGAAACAAAAATAAAAAATGAAAATTGGTTGGCATTTGACATTCAATAAACAATAAATTAATCATACTCATGAGAGTTAGTTGCAAAGTCAAGAAAGACCAAGAGCAAAACCTTGGGTTTTTTTGAAATTGAAGACAAGAATCCAAATGCAAGATGGGATAATGCCAAAAGAACATAATAAGGGAAGGAATTTAAATTTCATCTTGAACCTGTGATGATTTGAGTTTCCTCATTTTATATGTTTTGTCCACCAATGTGTTTATCTAAAGATGTACTTATGTTATGGGATAGTTAAAAAGGATTTAAAATTACTTAAAAAGCTACCTAGGCCTATTTAGTGAAACACTTCAGGATTTACTTAGGTTATGGGATACCTAATGATTATTTAGGAAGTTACTTAGGACTTACTTGAGGAAGCCAACGAACCACTTAAAGATCTACTTAAGTTATGAGATACCCATGGGTTATTTAAAAGGGCTATATATAGCTTATTACCAATATGAGAAATTGTGCCTTTGAAACCTCAATACCTTGTAGTTAAAGCTTTGGAACAATTAATTTATAACTATATTGTAACTATCCCATGGAAATATGAAGAATTAAAAACTAAAATATCATGTCAAAAATTTGTGAAGTTATATCATAATTGCATATTAGTCTCAAAATGAATTGTTATAAATATGAATGTATGCATCGTATATATAATTTTTGTCAACCATGTTTGACTTTGTTAACAAGTTGCACACAAATCACATATTACAATATAATAGAATAAATAAAGCACTAATTAACAACTTTTTTGAAACTACTTTACAATTATTATACTGGATCTTCATGCAACTACCCAATTATTAACTAACTATATATATATATATATAGAGGCTACCTTAACCTAATTTAACATAATTAAAAATTAATGATAATTAGCCTAAGATATTATTTAAAATACTAATAAATTTTTTATTTTTATTAATATTATATGATAGTATAAGTTGGCTTCTAGATTAATAATTAATATACGTAGTAGATAGATAATGTTAAAGTAGAACCACCCATCATGAATTATTGGCCAATGATTGAATAATTTTGGATAATTTTTGTTTTTTGGTTTATTTTGTGTGATGTAAAGCATCATGTGAATGCCAAGGTAAGCTTTACATTATATGTTTTAGGTTCAAAAGCAAAATAACAACTTAGAAGAAGCATAAAGCATGTCAAAATCATATAGTGTGTTTTTAAGAAATTGGCCTTTTATTTTCCTTGTTTCTTGGCCATTTTTAACAATTTAAAATGCTATGGGTGCATCAAGTTAAGCTTTACATTAATTATTTGATCCCTAGAGATAAAAGAATAACATAAAAGAACCATGAAAAAACAAATGTGTTAAATCTTAAAGTATGAATTAGGCCAATGACCAAACATTGACCTTATTTACTTTTGATAACCGCATTTTCCTCACTTTGTGTTGTTTTTGAATAATTTAAATGGATGTGGGTGCACAAAGCCAAGATCCAAAAAACCTTTTACATTTGAAAAATAATGTTTTAAGATTTAAAGTTTTTTGAAAAATTAAGTGTTTGTTCATTGGCTTATCTTGTAATAATTACAAATAATTTGCAACTAGGATGCAACTATTTTTTTAACCCATATTGTTTTTGTCTTACTTTTCAAGTTTGTAAAATATATAATTAAATGCATTAGAAGTATTAAAAAAAATGACATTTGGAATAATCCATTAAAAGAATGTTTAACCTTAAAAGTTAAACCCAAAATAAAATATGATTATTTCAAATAACCTAGCTATTAGACTTAAGCCTAACTACCTACTTACTTAGCTTAAAAAAGGTAAGTAATAATGCCTACCTATTTTAGGCCTATTTATTTATTGAACTACACATCACATGTCAACATTTTATTAGCTTTAAATTATGACCTAAATTAAATTAATAAAAATATTAAACACTAAAATAAACTTAGAATTGCCACCTGTCCATTGATGATTTGTTAGCACATCATTGCCGCATTCACATTGTTGTTTATGTAATTGCATAGTAGTTACAATGATCTACTAACAACATAGTTGCATGAATTGCATATGTATATGGTTTTATATGCAATGAATTTTGTTTGTTGCAACTATTGCAACTCATTCAATAGCATTCACATTGTAAAAACATGTTAAATTACAACTGGTCGTTGCAACTCAAAACCTAGTTGTAAGCTTAATTGCCAAACATCCTATTTTCTCATAGTGTAACTTGGGGACTACTTAGGGGTTATCAAAAGCCTACATAGGTTATGGGATATTTAAATGCTATTTAAAAAGTTACATAAAACTCTTATGTAATCTTTAAATATCCTTTAGGTAACTCCTAAATAATCCCCTTATGTAGTCACATAAATAACTCTCCTAGATATCCCCTAGCTTAAAAAAATCTCTAGATAGTTTTTTAAATAGCCTCATAACTATTCCTTAACTTAAAAACATTTCTAGATTATTTTTTAGGTAAGCCTTATGTTGTCTCCAAGTATTCCTTGACCAAGGTAGGCCCTTACGTACAATCCCTAAATATCCCCTAGGCAATCCCTTAAGTAATTTTTAAACAACCCCTATGTAATTTCATAAGTAATTTTTAGTATTTCCTAACTTAGGAAGTTCTCTTATAGTCTTCAAAATAGATGTTATGTGATTTTCTAAATAATTTAAAAATAACTTTAAAATAATCCTTAAAACGACCCTATGTGGTTTCAAATGTAAGCTTTTGATAACTCCTATCCTAGGTAAGTAGGTAAATAACCTATAAGTAGATAAGTAAATAATTTTTGGGTAGGTAAATAAATAGCCCATAATTATATAGGTAAATAACCCATGGATAAGTAGGTAGCTAGCTATTAAGTAAGTAGGTAAGCCTAACCTAATTAACCCCTAAATAAATAATCCTTAGTTTATGTGACCATAATGTACGTATTTTTACCCATAATTTTTTGTTGCAAATATTTTGAATAACGTAAGCAATCAAAGTTCATTTTAAGAAAGCCAAGTTACAAGTCATGTTCTGAATTTTTTTTTCCTTAACAAAACTTAAGAATTTCCCATTACAAAAAACTAAAATTTCCTTGATCATAAGAGAACAACTTTAAGAAATTGTACATACCTCAAGTCCTTTTTTGCTTCAAGTGAACAAAATTCAAAGAATAATGTGGTTTAATTTGTGAAATGTGGCTGAACTTCAAAATAGTTTTCCTTAAGATAACTTATAATCTTTAGAATTTTGTTTACTTTATTGCATAGGCATTTGAAAAATCTTCAAGAAAAAATGATCCTTTATTTCAGCTGAGCAATATATAAAAAAGATTGAAGACATGCCAAAAGTTCGAATACACAATATTTAAAATTTGGAATCAAAATATTACATTTCATTGTTGACCTAGTAAGATAAAACAAAAAGATGGTTTGTTGGTTAAGGTGATTTGTCTCCATTGTGAAAAATGTTTCAATTCTTCCTATGAACCTCAGGCTTGTGTGGCCTGTGGGATAGGCAGCATGGAAAATGCACACAAATTCCAAATCTTAATCCATTTAGAATAAGGTTGACAAATTATCGCATATTATTTTGAATTTGTTAAAAGTAGCCTGATAATTAAATATGCCAGCAGACTCTGGATAAACTAAAATTTGAATCTGCAGTTATAATATTTTATCATATTATGGATACATAGGTTTTAATCTGTTCTACAATATTGTCAGTGGATTATGGATAACATAAAAACTAAAATTATGAACAATGGACAAATTCACTTGCAACTATATGTCAAAGATTAGTGTTACAATGCATCTCCTCAAGATGAATGAATACAAGATAAATGAACTAGGTATCCAGTGTATTGTGCAGGGTTTTTCTTTTCAATTTTGTGATATTGAACATTTGCCAAACTTTTCCAAAAAAATTAGCAAAATTACTCAAATCTACACTAGGGAAAAGAAAAAACCCCCAACTTTTCCCCCTTTTTTTGTTGGGAAAAAACAACAAAAAAATTGTCAAAATAAAAACCACTGGTGTTGTGCCCTCTTTCTTTATAATGTCATCATGCAACCCATTTCCATGTTGGTCATTGGAACCCCATATCATCACAAGTTCCTCTCTTGTGTGTAAGTTGAAGTTCAACATCAATGGTGATCAATTTGATTTTAGTTTTTGGGGGTCATGCATCCTTGGCCTTAGTAGGTACTCAAGACTGTGAGTAAACCTACTTTGAATTGTGTTACGAAATGAACACACCCTATGAATTTGTCAAATCTGAAGGAATTCTGAAATTATGACTTGCAATAAAATCCTCTTCTACTGATGACCACAAAGTTCAACCAATACAAGTTGTAAGAGGCATCAATGACATGTGAATTTGCTAATAGGAAAATGCCGACATAGTTGGGTATATTGAATAAGAATGGGGATCATGTAACACTAATTAACCAAATTTGCATGTTGCATGAAGTGGACCATTGTTGCCTCACTACTAGATTTTTACATAGCTATACATAGTGCATTCCAAGCAAGTTTACATTGAAGAGCAAATTTCCTAATGTGGACTCGTTTAAGGTGGTCAATTCCTCTAGTTATTATGAGTGAATAAGTTATGTTTACATGTGTGTGCAGCCTCTTGGATTTACAGAAGCAGACTTGAAGAATGCAGACTTCAAATTGCAGGCAAAAAGATTCAAAGAAAGATGGTAGGAAAGCAGCTGACACTGACTTCAGAATCATGTATATTAGAACAATAGTTTGATTGGCACACAATTGTCCACATTTTGGTCATGTAGGTTTTGTCATCAAGGCTGAAAACCTTGGGGTAGGTGGCCAGCTTTGGGTCAGCAGATCTGAAGTCTGTTGGTGAGCTTCCCTCAGTACTCAGGTGTTTCTTTCTTAGGAATGATATGCTATGTAACCCACCAACCTCATGTGTTTGCTTCTGTAGGAATGCCAATCCATGTGAAGTGAGGATGGTGTGTCACTATGCATATGCATGAGGGTTTAAAGGTCAAACCACAGATGATGTTTTCTGGGGATGGACAGTCAAGTGAATGCTGTACTCTTCACCAATTTTGCAAATCCATTGCAAACAGGGAGGAGAACAGATCTACAGGGTCCACCTTTAACTGGATGGAATGCTGTCTAAATGTAACTTGTAGAATCTGCACTTGTGGATGTGATCAGTCCTGCAAACAAGTAGTCTTGCACAGATTTTCTACAGGATGCCCAAGGAAGTCTGGGGTTCAATGCCAATAATTTGCAGAAACACAATCTGATGAGTACTGAGACGAGTTGCACTTCAATTATATTGAAAATTAGATGTAAAGGTACAATGGAGCATGATGGCGGAGATTTCACAATGGGGTCTTGAGCCTAAAGCACATGCTATCCTTGGACTTTCAACGAGCTGCTGCTGTTCTGTCATTTTTTTCCTCCTGGGTTTTGGAGTCAGATGAGAGTATCAATTTGGAGCTTTATCATATTTCCTTGTATAATGTTTTTCCTGTATGTGTAGTAGTCTCATGGGCCAGTGAGTATATATGCATTTCCTCAAGGCTGTCCTAATGTAACCCAAAAAGGATGTGGGATGGAAACTCTCTTTGTTTGTTAGGGGTAGGTACCGTTTTTGGAAAGCTGAACTGCTTCAAGCTGAGAGGGGCAGGTAACATGATGTGACCCTTGGCAAGCTCCTTAACAAGTTGGGTAACTGATGGGGAGCTTAGTGGATCCCCTTTTGATTTTTTGTGCTTTTCTGTGGGATGGTGTAGAAGGAGCATATATGGCTGTTCAGAAGGTGCTCACCTACTCATGATTGTGCTTGGATAAAGGGGCTGCAGATGATGATGCTAAGGGTGTGAATGGAAGCTAGTCAGTCGTTAGTAGCTTGTAGAACTGAAGAAGAGAGTGGCAGCAGCATCAATTGAGCTTTCAACATGGAAGCAGCAAGCAGGAGGTGTGTGTATAAAATGTTCAGTTTGTGTGCAGATGTGAGAAGTTGTAATAATGGTACGTAGGCAAAAGAATGTGTTGTTCTACTAGAGAATGAGCAGTTTTGGCAAGCAAGAGTGCAGACCTGTGCTAATTTGTTCTAAAATTGAACTTTGAGATTTGAATGCATGACATCTGACGAGTTGTTTGTGAAAGAGGCTGAAATTTGCAAAGAAGTAGTACAGCATAAGGAAGCATAAGGAAATGCAAGTGTTGTATGTTTCCTAATATGGTAACATGCAATGTGGTTGAAAACCGTAAACAAATAAGATGGATCTTGTACTGAATATTTCCACTGTGTTCTCTCAAGGGAGGGTCAGGGCTGTGTATTCTAAGAATGGTGACTCTAATACATGATTTAAGGTTTAAAGAAGAAGAAAGGTTAGGGTTGGAATCTCAGGGTGGCAGTAATTTTTGTTTTTTGATAATTCTCAAAAATGTACTAGTCCTGCTTACAATTTAACCTGAAAGCTTTTTAATGAGTGTCACATAAACCATCAAGATGATATGATTGGGTTTCCTTTAATACCGTAGTGGCATAGCCCCATGGTTGGCTTCCACATTCACAAAAGGAATAATTTTATTTTATTTCCAAAACATCAATTAATTTTTAATATGCTCATACTAGTCTTTTTTATGAAGGACACAGTAGTCTATATTCCCATGTGAGTAGTGAAATTATTTAGGTTTTTAACATCTCAACTTCATATTTTCATTAAAAAATTATTTCAATATATAAACAAGTACTTAATGATGAAAATAATTTTAGAGTAAGGTAAGTGTTTTCCAACATAGTATAATTTTCTAATGAATCTTGGTATGCTTGGTAATTTGTAATCAATCTTGTTATAGTTGCAACTTGGCACATTTAATTGAGTCTTCAGTTGAAGATGGTAAAACTAATGATAGATGATATCATAAAAAATACACGAATTTGTATTGGGTGTTGCTTGAGCATATTTGTACATATAGACCCAAGCAAGGCTATTTTCATCTAATGCATCTTGGGAGGATCTCAAATGTGCATGTTATTACTAGTTAAACGCTATGGCCACAGTGAACCAGCACCCACCAGTGCACCATCCACTGGATGGCCGTTATTATTCAGTTGTTGATGAACCTCAACTGAGTTAATATTTGGTTTCACCTTGGTAGTTATCAATTCTGTAGGAAATAGGTCTCATACATAGGTAGGTAGGTAGGAAAATAGGTAACTACTAGGTAAGTAGATGGCTTATACATATGTAAGGGTTGTTTTTACTACCTACTTACTAACAACCTGCTTGTGGGTTGTTAGTAGGTAGGTAGTAAAAAAAAGCACTGAGCTAACTACCATGGTTAGCTAAGGAACGGGAACACAACAGAAAACTGTTTCCAGACCATTTATCATTCATCCTTCATGGTGCACTGGTGGGTGCTGGTTCACTGTGGCTGAAGGCTATTACAATCCCTTTTGAAAACTTTGTTTTTTAAATCTCTAATTTCCTTCATTTATCCTTGATGCCCATTACAAATTTACCTAATGGTTCAGATGCACCAAACTCGACTCAACTATTATGTTGCAATAGTAATGGGGTCATTTAACATCAATGCACACCTTCAAAATTGCAATTTTCATTTTGTGAATTTTCAAAAATTAAAAAAATTTGTAGGTAAGTGCACATCATATTGTATGTTTGAATTAAAAAACTAGGTTGCAAAATTGATTTTCTGGTATTCATTTGGTTTATTTTCATTTTTTGTGGGGAAACTATATTGTAGCTAGGGTAAATTTGTTTTGCTGAAAGTTTGGTGAACTTTTCCAAAACAATAGGAAAATTAGTCAAATTTACACTAGAAAAACACATGTTTCTAAAAAATTTTCAATTTTTTGTTGGACAAACATCATTCGTTGTGGCCAGGACCAGAAATAACTGTCCATCTTTGGAAAAGAACAAGGTTGTACAAGGTCAGGTGACATGTTTTGTTGTCAAATTCCATGACCTTCTTCTTTGTGAAAGGATGTAGAACACAGTTTGTCAATAACCTGACTTGATTTTAAGAGATGACCTTTTCAAGTCATTTGGCAATTGCATGTTTGAAAGGGTTTTCATTCAGGAAAATGCAAGTGAATGGATGGATTGTTCTTGAAGGGCTGATAGGACATAATGCATGAAGTTGGTTGCTGTTGAAAAGAACCCTTGGTTCCATTGGTCCCAGTTCCCAATTAAGTTTGAGCTTGATATAACCATGGTTTCCAACCTTAGTTAGTTTTTAAAAAATAAAATAAAATTCATGAAACAACAACATGTAGTTTGGTTTTGAACCTGGTTCTTCACATTCTTGAACTTTCCATTTTGGATCCTTGAAAAGAGTCCAAAGAAATGTCTAGTTTCAGGTACTTACACACAACTTAACATTGATGATTGGGCAAGTACTAGCATTGTACAACCAGTAAAAAGTTGCCACCCAAATAAAAAGAAGTACAATCTACGTACAACCTCTTCCAAAATGAAAATACCTATGTACCTAAGAAAAACTACAAAATTCAATACCTGACTAAATAGAGAAATTGAAATCTACAGGAGAAAGATTTGCAAGCAGTTCTAGTTCCTGCCTTTACGGTATGGTATGACAGGTCCAGTTTTGAAACTTGCTTATTAGTACAGGGTCAGCTTCAGCACATGTTTGCTGAATAACTGATTTATTAATTATATACTTTTGAAGATTCAATTTGGAAAATAAAAATATTCCTGAGTATTTCAAAAAAATTCTCTTCAATTTTCCTTCGTAAATTTTTTTTCTTTGAGATTTTTAAGAAAGAAGTTTCAGCATAAAGAAATTATGAAAAAAAAATCAACAAATTAATATGTCTTTTACTTATGATTTGATTTTCTAGGCACGCAGTTAGTGCTTTTTTGAAAGCGTAGCAGGCATGTCGTACTTACCCAGTGATATGGTCATCTTTTACGCCGGAGTGAACCAGCACCCACCAACGTACCAGTTGCCCGTTCTGTCCATACCATGGGCTGCTTTTTTTCATCTGGTGCCTGACCCTGCATTAACCAACATTGTACCGCAGTCAATCTTTTTTGGCTACTGATTCTCACCTAGCTATTACCCTGTTGACCTCTCTACCCTGCTGACCTCCATCTTGGCCTTAGCTATGAACTAGTAACCAACCACAATACCTATTTACTCACACTACCTGCTGACCTTTTTTTTTATTTTTTATAGTTAAACCTCTATCTCTTCCAGGCTAAACCTTCACCTTGGAGCAAAACCTTTTTATTATTTTTTGTCTAAATTTTTATCTCTCAACAAAAAATATTATTTTTTCTTTATTAAATATTTAGTTCTTTTTATTATTTCATGGCTTAATCTTTACATATTGTCCAAACCTATATCTTTCTAGCTAAACTTCTCTTTTGGGCAAAACTTGTATCTTTTCCTAACTAAATCTCTATCTTTTGACAAAACTTTTTTACCTCTTAATTAAACTTTACATCTCCTCAAAACCTCTATCTTTTCTTGGATAAACTTTTATTTTTTAACAAAACCTTTTTACTTCTTATCTAAACCTTCTTATTTCTTAACTAAACCTTTACCTCTTAACAAAACTTTTCTATTCCCTGAATAAACCTTTATTTTTTGACAATTTAAAAAAAAATTTAAACTGAATTTTAAACTTTTTACTAACCTGAGGTGGGTATTGCTAGTGGGTCAAATTTGTCATGAGCTAACAACTTTCCTTATGTAAGTATTATATTGTTTTAGAATTTGTGGCATTACCAATAAAATTTTGCAATTCAAACGGGGGTATTGTAATATGTTTTTAATATCCATTTGTTGCATTTAATTTTACCTCCAAATTAATATATTGTGTTCATGAATATGAATGTTTTACGTAATACTCGGAATTAGTATGATGAATTTATATTATCATATGACACATAAAGATACTTGGTGCAAATGGGACAACATTGTTACAATACATGTTTGTTATATTGGAAATAATAGATTATTATGTAATTTTATTCCAACTATGAAAGTAGTCTTAGGGTAGTTTTCTTTTTATGTATGTAATAATTAGTATTTTTTTCTTCAAATTTTAACACTATGGTGACAAAAAATACCTTAGTGTGAATTGGACAAAACTTTGTTTTGGAAAAAATAAATGCAAAAGTAACCATATTGAAATAGCAAATTCCCATTTGCCAAAAGTAAAAAAGATTCTACAAAAAAATATTTTACTATCTAACCTCTAACCAAATTTGGTTCTTTTTTCTTGTGGATGATTGCTAACCCACCTATTTTTAAAAATGGAAAAAAAACCCTAGTAATAAATAACACTTGTAATAAGAATTAATTAAATATTTTACCTGATATATATATATTTTACAATGTTTAAATTAAATGTATAAGTAATATCAATAAGAACTAATACAAACAAGATCATAATTTCTTTGAGTGTTTCAAAAAAGTATTATTATAAAAATTTCAAATTGACATTATATTATTGTATTTATCCTTTTTTTTTCCTTTACCAAAATTAGGAAAAATTTATCATTTGTGATTATTTTTCAATTGCAAATGACAATTTTTAATTGCAAAAATTGGTTTCGAACAACAATTTTTTTTTCTACTGAAAAGGTTTTATTAAAATTTCCCACAATTTATGTGAATATAATATAATAAAAATATATTGAATGTGGTTGAATATAAATATTAATGAAAAAAAATCTCCATTTCTTGTTATAACACAAATTTCAATTAGGATTGTGATATTGTAATACCTTGGTAGTTTCGGCATTAATATATATTTTTCAAACATGTTGAAAATTTCCCCCAAAAAAATTTTTTTTTGAAATTTTTTTTAGAATATTTTATCTCCAACCAAAGTTAATTAATTATTCAACAAACATGTGTTTAAGTTGCCCTTGTATTACAATATATGATATTTCAAAGAGAAAATAAATGTAAACCACGCATATGGAATAAACATAAACCACTTAATTTTAATTCATGCATTGTGATAATAAAAATGTATTAAACAAATTATTAAATGTATTTAAATAATTATGGATAAAATCGTTATATTTAGTTTTTTTCTAACTTGGTGACTAATTTTAAATATTTTATTGAAAATTGAGTAAAAAATTGTTAACATGCATTTGTTGGATCATTTAATGAGGCCAAAAATATTAATATTTATTGTTGCATCATTTGGTGGCCCCAAAATTAGAATTTATTTTCAATTTTCCAACTTCCAAACATTACAACAAAAGGTGTTTGTATATGCCAAGTGATAACATTAGATTTTGAGTGAATTCACTTGTCTTAGTGAATGAGACTTAGTGGCCTAATGCTATGAATTCATTGGTCTAATGAATAAGGACTAATGAATTGCAACCACATTTTGTAATAGTGAAATGATCAATTGTTAATTTTGGATTTTACAAAAGTCTAGAATCAACTAAATGCATGATTTAAGTATTCAATAGTTGTGGATAATATTTCAATATTTATTTAATTATTCAAACTTATTAGTTTCATTGATATTAATTATTCAGTATTTTTCAATATTTAATTGTTGAATGTTCAACATATTTAATTATGAAATTTGAAACATATTATTAAATATTCATTTTTTCAATAATTGATCAATATTCACATGGATTATTCAATTCATACGATATGTAGCTATTTTAATTTTACAAAATGAAAATACATTTTGTACTTAATTATGGTTGTAATACCCACATTATTTAGCACAAAAGATTAATGAAAAGACCTAGGGGCGAATGTATTATTTTCATGTTGATTATAAATTTGATTTAAACATTAACATCACAAACTTAGCATCTCACAATTTAGTAATGAAAATCATGCAAAATTCATTCATTCATTATTCATATGTTTCATGCATTGATATCATGCATTGAAAACACATTTGACACATAAATTTATAAGAAGATGCAAATTTGTTTGACATTCATTCATTCATAGGTTCGTACTTCATCCATCAACACATTTAATTAGGTGTCAAATGTGTTTTCAATGTATGATGTTTAAAATGTATGAACTTATGAATGAATGAACTTCACACAATTTTCATTATCAATTTGTCAAATGTTAAATCTGTGATGAAGGTGCATTTGCAATAATTTAAATCTATCATAACAAAATTATCATGCAAAACAAACCTTAAAAAAATTTCATTGACATAAAAGTACAAAAATGTCATCAACAAAATGTTACAAAAATGTGTGTCCATAAATTCTCAAAACTAAATTATTTACATGTTATGTTTTGGATGGGGAAACCTCATTATCTTTTCATCATTAATAGAATGTGCTTAACAATAAGTGGTTGCAATTTGAGCTATTAATTATGCATGTTGGGTTGTGTACATGGCACAAATATTCAAGGTGAGGTGGATAGATTCTAACATTAAGTCATCCTTTGTGATTTTGCAAATCCTACCCAATGCAAATCAAAAATAGATTTTGCAAAAAATAATAATGATCAAACTTGAATCAAGGCTTAATAACAAAATAATTCCACTCTTAATGGCCATGAATCATTCTCGATTCATGATCAAATGCAATTGCATGTTCCTTCAATTGGTGCACCTTGGAGGAATTGTGATTCTTGTGCTTGGAGTCCCATGTTGCACATACCTCTTTGGTGTATGCCACCTTGTTGGTTGTATTGAACACATCAAGGTCATCATCTTTCTCCATGCAAAAAAAAGTTTTGTTCACCCACAACCCATACCCCATGTAAAAATCCTAAGAATCCTATGCAACATAAAGTCCATGAGTTTCATTAACACCAATTTGAATATTTTTGGCATTTGTTGCCCTTTAGGTTACAACATATCAAACTCTCTTGATGTTTTTTTCATTACCCACTCAATTGCCTTGGCTTATTTATGTTTCTACCATACATATGCATTGCCCCAGATGTGGACATTCATTGAGGCATGTCTTGCCACCCTAGGCCCCTTCATGAGTGGAAGTCAGGGCATTTGGATTTGCCTACTAGTAAGGTTAAAGAGTGGTCCTTCTCCACAAAGATTACTTATAAACTTTGTATTAACCATATTAAATAGACCATATATGGTCATTTTCAATCCACATTATTATTCGAACTATTTTATTTATTTATAGCAAGTTATATTTGATATTTTTTTCCAAATCAAACTATTCAAATGATGTGTTATTAATGTTTGTGCCATCACGCATATCGATACACATTTTTTGAAATTTGAATATTTCAACTATGAGAATGTTAAGATTTTTAAAAATAAGTTTTTTCTTAGGTAGGTTTGAAGTGCTAAAAACCTATGTTTTAATATGAATTACAAATGCATTTTGTGCTTGTAACATGGTAAAACATGTTTTAAACATTCTTTGAGGGAACATGTTTATTTTCAAAAACATGAATTTAAAAAATGAAAGGTCATCATTATATTTTATGTTTACTTTGTGCAAAATGGAATAGCAACATCAAATCAAGAAAAGTGAATGAAAGTAGGTTGGAAAAAAAGTAAACACAACATTTTGAGTTTAATTTTTTTTTTTTTCATGTTATACTACATATGCTCATGTATTTCAAACATTAATTTTCATAGAATGCATATTATTTTTTAACTTTTAAAGTTGAAAACTCTATTTTTTTGCATTATCGAGATTTTTTTTGACCTATTTTAGCATGCTTATGCCTCAAGACAACAATTTTCTAAAAAAAGGAGGAGATTGAAGCTCTTTTGACAAATTTTTAAATAAAAAATCTCATTGACAATTTTTTTTGAATTAAAAAAAAACAACCCTTGGCAAATTATTAAATTTTTTAATGGAAAAAAAGGGAGCTTGAAGCTCTTATTGAACTGTTTGGTGATGGCAACATAGGAGCTTTTACCGCCATGAACCTTTACTACCATTGGTGAAGAACTTTGAGCTCCTCAACATATTCTTTAAAGAAAAAAACAGAAAACAAAGAGTTTGAAAGCTTTGTTGATATTTGTTTTTTAGGAAAAAAAACAAAACAAGTTTATGAAATTCTCACTTGGAGCTACAACATTTTTTGTTTTTAGATCAAAGATGGAATGCCAAGGGCAGCATTTGGAGCTACAACAAGTAATGGAGTTCAAATTAGAAGCAATGACAAAAGGAGTTTGGGTTTCCCAATTTAGTTGTAATATGGGTAGGAGGGGGTGGATATTAGATAGGTTAGTAGGGCAACAAAAGGAAGGGCTAAAAGAAACAAAAACCTAAACCTTAGGTGGGATTTGGGTTTTTAGAATGGTGTTTGATCCAAATGGCCGATACTAGGCTCACAATGGGAAAATGGGGTGGTGCATTCATGGGTGTTGGGTACTCTAACCAATCATTTATTCCTTCTACTCAATGTATGCAATTCTTTATTTTGGGCTATAATCATTTGTCTTTGTTCTCTTGCTCATGTTGAGAATTTCGCTTGTTTGTTTGTTGGAACTTTGTTGTTTCAATTTGTAATTTGAGGTATGTATTGTAATTCCAACCTCCTAGTGCATAGTTTTTTTTCTTACCTATGTAGTTATATGTGTTTTTCGACATGCAATGAACTTCAACATTCATAACTCCTAAGTCCTTGTTTTTGTTACTAATAACTATGTTGTGTATGTGAATTGTGCAAGGTGATGGGTCTTCCTTCTCTTCTACCACCTCCACTATTCCTGAATCCAAATTTGTGTCAATGTTCCAAAATCTGAGTATTTCAAGTGTTCCAACTATGGAGGACAGTACAATTGTTTTGATAGTATAACTCTATGTCTATGTACATTGTTGTGCAATGTGTGTGCACTTCAATTATGACCATTGATGGTGCTCTAACCATGTCTACTCTTGGATCCCAGATTGCAAACTTAAGAAAGATTGTGCTTTAAATCCTTGAGACAAGTTCCAAATTTTAATGACGGTTCACAAACATCAACTCTCAAATAAATTTCATCTCAACTTTAACTTTTTCTAAACAACATAGTTGTGCATTAGTCCACATTTGAACCTTAGTGTGCATTTAGATTCTACAACCTAAATGTGGGCCCTTTGTGTGTGTGTGTGTGTTTTTTTTTGCTAAGTCCAAAATCTAGTCTATTGCATCTTTCTTATGAATTTGTGCTTTGGGTCAATTCAAGCTTTGGGTTTATGATATTAAATTTCTAGTTTTAGTTGTGCTTACACACCTACAAGTGTTCAATAATTTTAAATATAAATATTTTTTTGGTGGTTGAATCCTAGAAAAGGCACTTGCACCTATTGAATTTTTTTCTTGTGATGTACTTAAATCCAACAACATGGGTGCATTAGAGATCATGTGTGTAACTTTGAATTGCAAACTACTCCACCTTTAAATTGTGGCACAAGAATTTTCCTTCTTTTTGAACCCTTTGAAATTAGTGGTTGTTATTGAAGATGGGTGTGCCCTTAGTCCCAAAAAATGAACTTCAAAGTTGATAGGGTGCAAACAAAATAACAAGAGCCAAACTACATGTTTGGGTGATTATTTATTCTAGAATATTTTAAAAATATCTTTAAACTATTCCATTTAAAGGTTGGAAAAAAAATTTGACAAAACAATGTTGTAATATATTATGATCCTAGGGGGATATTAATGTTAAAATTTCAAACTACTTGCATCAAACAAGCATTTTTTGGGGTGGTATTAGGTGAAGGAATCCCCCCCCCCCCCCCCCCCCCCCCCCCCCCCCCCCCCCCTTTTTTTTTTTTTTTTTCTTTTCCCCACTTTTCCCTTACTTTATATTTTTTTT